>Ga0209582_1000012_pt1 | contig 285051 bp, 233 predicted proteins | sample KloWWTmetKNB5Kit_FD_187176 | JGI IMG/M metagenome (GOLD analysis project Ga0209582, IMG submission 187176) | Active sludge microbial communities from Klosterneuburg, Austria, studying microevolution and ecology of nitrifiers - Klosterneuburg... | ecosystem: Engineered > WWTP > Aerobic digester...
GAAGATGTAGAAAATTTTATAGCAGAAAAAGTGAACACTATAACTAAAAAAGAAATCATGAGTATTTGCAATTTTGACTATATCTTTTTGAATGGAATTTGGACTATATAATATTAGTGTTTGGTATTAGATAATATTATTTTGCTTCAGCCAATTATATCCTACTATACTCTTATAAAAATGTTCTCTCTGGAACGCTTCGCTTCTTGTGTTAAATTCTTCAAAGAAATGAATTTTTAAAGGTCTTCTGTGTTTTGTTGACTTTACGTCTCCTTTGTTATGTTTTAATAATCTATTTTGTAGATTATTCGTGCTACCATAATAATATTTACCATCTTTTTCACTCAACAGAATATAAGAATAGAACATAGCAAACAAGAATAAGTAGAAATTTGCGGAGACGATGAGATTCGAACTCATGATACAGTTTCCCATATACACACTTTCCAGGCGTGCTCCTTCAACCACTCGGACACGTCTCCAATAAAAAATATAATTAAATATAAAAAAGAACTATTGTTTTAAACTCATGATACAGTTTCCCATATACACACTTTCTCCAAAGGAGTCTTTTAGACCAGGCGTGCTCCTTATTCGTAGAAGTCCTTCGGACAACCACTCGGACACGTCTCCAATAAAAAATATAATTAAATATAAAAAAGAACTATTGTTTTAAACTCATGATACAGTTTCCCATATACACACTTTCTCCAAAGGAGTCTTTTAGACCAGGCGTGCTCCTTATTCGTAGAAGTCCTTCGGACAACCACTCGGACACGTCTCCTTTATTGTTAGTAATATGTAGCAAGTATAATGTAATTAAAAATATCAACTCTTTCTTTTTACATTACACATCACACTACTATATTTTTCTTTTCAAATTTTTCCAGTCAGCACACCACGAGAAATAACAATACGTTGTACTTCTGAGGTGCCTTCATAGATTTGCGTAATTTTTGCATCGCGCATTAAACGCTCTACATGGTATTCTTTTACATAACCATATCCGCCATGCACTTGAACGGCTTCAGTAGTTACACGCATGGCCACTTCTGATGCAAATAATTTAGCCGTTGCCGATGCAATAGCATAATCCTGATGGTTATCTTTTAACCAGGCTGCTTTATATACTAATAATCGAGCGGCTTCAATTTGCGTTGCCATGTCTGCTAGCTTAAATTGTATGATTTGATGATTAGCGATTTCAGTGCCAAATGCTTTTCGTACTTTTGCATATTCAACAGCTAGCTCATACGCACCAGCAGCAATACCTAAGGCTTGAGCAGCAATACCAATTCTTCCGCCTTCTAATGTTTTCATCGCAAATTTGAATCCAAAACCATCCTCTCCAATTCTGTTTTCTTTTGGTACTTTCACATCTGTAAATAAAAGGGAATGTGTATCTGAAGCACGAATACCTAACTTGTCTTCTTTTGCGCCGATTTCAAAACCAGGCATTCCTTTTTCTACAATTAATACATTAATTCCTCGGTGTCCTTTCTCTGCATGTGTTTGTGCAATTACTAAATAAGTATCTGCTTTTCCACCATTGGTAATCCAATTTTTAGTGCCATTTAATAAATAATAATCTCCTTTGTCTTCTGCAGTTGTTTTTTGAGATGTAGCATCACTTCCTGCTTCTGGTTCGCTCAATGCAAATGCGCCTAACTTTTCTCCTTTTGCTAATGGAACTAAATATTTTTGTTTTTGCTCTTCGGTTCCATACGCTTCTAAACCCCAGCAAACTAACGAATTATTTACAGACATGGCCACTGAACAAGATGCATCTAATTTAGAAATTTCTTCCATGGCAATGCAATAAGAAAGTGCATCCATACCACCACCGCCATATTTGGTATCCACCATCATGCCCATAAAACCAAGTTCACCCATTTGTTTTAAGAATTCAGTTGGATGAATCATGTCGCGGTCGCGTTCAATAACACCTGGCTTTAGTACATTTTGTGTGAAATTACGTGCCATTTCACGTATTTGTTGATGCTCTTCCGTTAATTGAAAATCCATTACTTTTATATTTTGTTCCGATTATTTGGAATGCAAAAGTACAATTTTTAGTTGAAAATTATCATTTTAGAATAGATACATTTTTATTACTTATTCCGTTCGATTTGTATTGTGGTAGAAAATCCCACCAATAAAGGGACAATAATTACTTTTTTTACTAAATGACTACCAATCACATTTTCTGAAGAATAATCACCACCTTTCACTAAAATAGTTGGTTTTAGTTTTTCTATAAGTAGTAGTGGCGTTTCTTCTGAAAAGGAAATAACAAAATCCACAAAGGGTAAATCAGCCACTTTTTTTATCCTTTTTTCTAGGGATTCAATAGGTCGAGTTTCGCCTTTTAATTTTTTTACGGAGGTATCTGAATTAATAGCAACAATTAAGATGTCACCTGTGTTTTTTGCTTCTTGTAATAGATGTACATGTCCTTTGTGTAATAAATCAAAACATCCATTGGTAAATACAATTGTTTTGTTTCTTCTATCCAATTGATTGATTAGGTGGTCAATATTTTCGATAATCTTATGTTGGTACATTGTTCAAAGAAGAGTCTTCTTTTTTATTGATTAAATTTAATAATACCAATGCGCCCATTCCACCTATTAATACTCCTAAAGTTTGGATGCTCCACGCTATCATGCCAATGGCTAGTGCAATGTTAGGTGATATATTGAATCCGATTAAAATTGTTTGAATTACAATAGGGAAAATGCCAATGCCTCCAGGCGTTAATACAACAGCTAAAGAGCCAAAAAACAAACAAACCAATGCAGAAACCATTGGAAGATGGCTGGTTTCGGGCAGTGCTTTGTAGTTGATGTAAAACATAATCAAATACATTAACCACATTACAAAAGTGAGTGTGAAAAATTGTGCTTTTTCTTGAATATGTCGAACAGAGAAAACAGAATCCAATAAGCTTTTAACCTTAGAAATGATGAATGTTTTTAGTTGTTCAATTCCATTTTTTTGTATGTAATATATACTGAAACCAAGCAACCCAACGATTAATAAAACCGGTACTGCGTATTTTAATATGATCGTTAATGTGCCACCTTGAATTCCGGCAGTCAATTTTTCAAATTCAGCATAAATAGCATTGAAATTATCTTTCCCTAAAAATAGAATAATAGAAACAAATACAATTCCCAAGCAAATTACATCAAATAAACGTTCGGTTACCATGGTGCCTAGCGATTTTTCGACAGGTACATTTTCATATTCTGCTAGAATCGTGCATCGTGTTACTTCACCTAATCGTGGTACAAAAAGATTGAAAAAGTACATGATTAATACGGCAAAAAAGGTATTCCAATATCCAGGTGTATAGCCTAATGGTCTGAGCATTAAAATCCAGCGTTGTGTTCGAAAGAAATTGGCTAATAATCCAATAATTGGAGCTAAAATTACCCAAAAATAATTAGCTCTTTTAAATGCTTCAAGGGTTTCGGATTTGTCGGTAGCAGACATGCTATTCCAAAACCAAATAATTAAGCCAATGCCTAATCCTAATGAAATTAAAATTTTAAGGAAAGTCTTTAAGTTCTTCATTGAAACGAAGATAAGACTATTGTTTCACTTGTTGGTTGCTTTCATTTACATAAATGGCAACTGGTGTATGATTTTTGGCTTCTTCAAGCGTCATCATGCCGTAAGCAATTACAATAATTTTGTCGCCTAATTGTACTTTGCGTGCCGCCGGACCGTTTAAGCAAATTTGACCTGAACCACGTTCGCCTTTTATTACGTATGTTTCAAAACGTTCACCATTGTTAATGTTTACAATTTGAACTTTCTCATTTGGTAATATACCAGAAGCATCTAATAAGTCTTCATCAATGGTAATGCTTCCCATGTAATTCAAGTTGGCTTCTGTTACCACTACTCGATGTAGCTTTGCTCTAAAAACGTGTACGAACATAGTTAAAAATTCAAATGCAAAGTTAGTTATTATATTGAATTGTCAAATTACGGCAGGATTAAATTCATGTAGATGCAATATGAGGTCATTTTTTTAGTATCATTGTACAATTACATTGTCAATTAATCGAATTTCACCCACATTCGCAGCAATTAAAATTGTGATGGGAAGGTTTGGTATGTATTTTTTTATAGGTTTTAAGTTCGCTCCATTTACAACCGTTAAATAATCAACTTTTATTAATTCATCTTGTTGTAATAATTTGATTTGATCTTCAATTAAGCTAGGAATGGTTTGTGTTTTAATCTCATTTTTTAGGTGAAAAATAGCTTGAGAAAGTTTTGTTGCTGCAATTCTTTCTGTTGGTGAAAGTCGCATGTTTCGGCTGCTCATAGCCAAGCCATCTATTTCGCGTAAGGTTGGGCAAATTTCTATTTTTAATGGTAATTGGTAGTGTTCTACCAATCGACTCAAAACCATGTATTGCTGGTAATCTTTTTGTCCGAGAAATAATACATCAGGTTGAACTATATCCAACAATCTTTTGACCACTTGTAATACACCTTCAAAATGTCCAGATCGGTGCGATGCGTCTAACGTTTTTCCAATAAATCCCAATGAAACGCCCGTTTTTTCAAGAGTACCATTTGGGTAAATTTCTTCAACTGTAGGCACAAAAGCCACATCGCAACCCACATGTAAGAGCATTTCTAAATCTTTGTCAATTTGCAACGGATATTTGTCATAATCCTTTTTGTCATTGAATTGCGTTGGATTTACAAAGACGCTACAAACAGTAATATCTGTTTTAGATTTTGATGCCTGAATTAAGGATAAATGTCCTTCGTGTAAAGCACCCATAGTAGGCACAAAACCCACTTTTTTTTGATGTTGCATGTTCACTTCTAATAAGTGTTTCTGCAATTCATGAACAGTTTGAAATACTTTCATAGTGTGTAAATGAAACAAAATTAATTAAAAATCCTTTTAAATATTTAAAATCGTGTGCGCGGGAAACGTAATATTTGACATTGTAAATGTAAATATTACTTAAATTATTGACGCAAAGCAATGGAATACCTATATATACCACTTAAAATTCGTACCTTTGCCACTTATTTAAACCTAAAAATAGAATTATATTCGATAAGCAGCGTATGGAGAAAAAACGATTACTTTATGTTACCCAAGAAATGGATCCGTATTTGGTACTTACTGAAGCAGGTAACATTGTAAAAAAATTAGCACCTTATATTAACGATAATGGATTAGAAGTACGTGTATTGATGCCAAGATTTGGAATTATCAATGAACGTCGAAATAGGCTACATGAAGTAGTGCGTTTGTCGGGTATAAACATCATCATCAACAATGATGATTATCCATTGATTATCAAAGTAGCCTCATTGCCTGGTGCTCGAATTCAAGTGTATTTTTTAGATAATGAAGAGTTTTTTAAACGAAAAACCGTGTTTAATGATGATGATGAAAAATTCTTTGATGACAATGCAGAACGGATGGTTTTCTTTTGTAAAGCTACTCTAGAAACGGTGAAAAAATTTGGTTGGCATCCTAATATTATTCATTGTCATGGATGGATGACTAGCTTAATTCCTGTTTATTTAAAAACACAATATGCTAAAGATCCAGTTTTTGCAAACACAAAAACCGTATATAGTGTATATGAAAAATCATTTACAGAAAAAATGCATAAGAATTTCTTGAAATTAGCGTTAATAGGTGATGAGGTTAAAGAAAAAGACTTGGCTTCTTTTAAAGAGTTAACACATGAAGCATTGGTTTTAGGTGGTGTTCAATTTGCTGATGCTATCATTCAAGGTTCAGAAAATATTAAGGAAATGGATGTGTTGAAGAAAGCGATAGGCAAAAAACCATTTTTACCATATCAAGAACAAGAAAATATTTTACCTAAATACGTTGAATTTTACCAATCATTAATATAAAAAAAGCTTCATAGCTCCATGAAAAAACACTATTTATTCGCATTCATTATATTGCTCGCATTTATAGCATCCTGCAAAAAAGATACAAGTATTGGAGCTGATATTTTGCCTCCAGACGATTTACTAAATTTGAGATTTTCAGACACATTTTCGTTAAATGTAAAAACATTAGAAGATACATTTTTGCGTACAGATAAATTAGCAAAAAATTATTTAGGCATAATCAATGATGCTCAATTTGGATTTCAAAAAGCAAGTGTAGTCATGGAATTAGATAGACCAAATTCTGTGTTAGATGACACGTTGGGTCCATTTACTTTGGATTCTGTGGTAATGTTAATGAAATATAATTATGTTTATGGTGATTCAACGATCCCACAAAATTTTTCGGTAAGCACCATTAGTAATCCTATCAATGAAAATTTAGCTTATTACTCCAATTCAACAGCATTCCCGGCCGCAAGCAATATTGGCAATGAATCGAATTATTATTTTCGTCCATCCAATCGAGTCATTATGAGTGCAACGGATACTGTTGGAAGTACCGGAATTTTTAGAGTGAGCTTAAATAATTCTTTTGGTAATGCTATCATTGGAAGCGGGCAAACCATATTAAGAGACTCAACCTTGTTTAAAAGTGCATTTCCTGGAATACGTATTGAAAACTCGACAACTACAGGAAACTGCATGGCAGAATTGGATTTAAACTCTAGTGCAAGTGCAGTTGTTGTTTATTATAAAGATAAATATAGTAAGAAACGAGAGATGAGATTATTTGCATCAATTTATAAAAATGTAAATGGGTCAATTGTGGCACGTCCGAATAGCATTAATTTATTTTCGAACACTAAAACGAGCGCCATCCAAAATGTAATTAACTCCGGTGTCATTTCAGATTCAGTGAACTATATTTTAGGACAAGGTGGAACTACCATTCATTTAATGTTACCAACTATTTTAAACAATGGAATAGTAGCGGTAAACAGAGCTGAAATATTAGCAACTCAAATAATTCCAAATTCTGACGATGAATTAACTGCACCTCTTTTCTTGTTTTTATTAAAAAAGAATGCCTCAGGTTCATTAGAGGTATTGCCAACACAAGAAGGATTAGGAATAGTTGACTCCACTGGAAGAGATGCTTTGGGCAATAAATTTGTTCGATATAAGATTTCAATATCAAAATATATTCAAAATATTACTAAAGGAACAGAAAGCAACTCAGATATGTTTCTTGTCACGTATAGAGGAGCAGGTTCAGATGGATCAAAAAACAACTTGAATACTATTATAAACGGAAATACTATAAATTTAGGCTATACACCTTCACGTGTGGTGGTGGCAGGTCCAAATTATTCGAATCAGGCATTAAAGATGAAATTTAATTTTACTTACACGTTGATTGAATAAACAAATTCTGTTATTTTCTTCGTAAATTGGTACCTCATTTGATTGATTTTACACTAATTATATTTCTATGTGCGGAATTGTAGGTTATATAGGCAAAAAACAAGCCTTCCCAATTATTATCAATGGTCTGAAAAGACTTGAATATCGTGGTTATGATAGTGCAGGTGTAGCATTATTAAGCGATACCAATGCACTTAATATTTATAAAAAGAAAGGTAAGGTAGTCAACTTAGAAGAAGTGGCTTCCGGGAATGATGTATCCGGAAATATAGGAATAGGTCATACGCGTTGGGCAACACATGGCGAAGCTAATGACGTCAACGCACATCCTCATTTTAATGCCACTGAAGATTTGGCTGTAATTCACAACGGCATTATAGAAAACTATTATTCCTTAAAAACAGAATTACAATCTCGTGGATATATTTTTCGCTCAGAAACAGATACGGAAGTATTAGTGCACCTGATTGAAGAAATACAAAAAAATGTAAGTTGTCCATTAGAAGAAGCTGTTCGATTGGCACTTAATGAAGTAATTGGTGCATACGCAATCGTCGTAATTTCTAAAAAAGAAAATAATAAACTTATTGTTGCAAAATTAAGCTCGCCTTTGGTAATTGGTTTTGGCGATCATGAATTATTTGTTGCTTCGGATGGTTCACCATTAATTGAACATACTAAAAAAGTTTCTTATTTAGAAAACGGTCAAATGGCAGTATTGTATGCAGATGGTCATGCCGAAGTAAAATCAATAAAGGATAATGTAATTCAGGATGCATATATCAGTGAATTACAACTTAAACTTGAACAAATAGAAAAAGGTGGATTTGATCATTTTATGATGAAAGAAATTCACGAACAACCACAAGCCATCAAAAACAGTATTCGTGGGAGAATTGATAGCCAGCAATTTTGGGTAAATTTAGGTGGCGTTCGTGAGCATGAACATCGCTTTAAAAATGCGCATAAAATTATCATAGTTGCCTGTGGCACATCATGGCATTCGGCATTAATTGGCGAATATTTAATTGAAGATTTGGCAAGAATAAATGTTGAAGTTGAATATGCTTCGGAATTTAGATATCGCAATCCAATTATTACAGAAAACGATGTAGTTATTGCCATCTCACAATCAGGAGAAACCGCAGATACACGTGCAGCATTGGAATTGGCAAAATCAAAAGGTGCATTAACCTATGGTATCTGTAACGTGGTAGGCTCTAGTATTTCAAGGATGACTGATGCCGGTTCCTATACACACGCCGGACCAGAAATTGGCGTGGCTTCTACCAAAGCATTTTCCACACAAGTAAGTATTTTAGCATTAATGGCATTACAATTAGCTGAGTTAAAAGGCACACTTTCTCAATCTAAACTCAGTGAATACATTACTGAGTTGGAAGCTTTGCCCATAAAAATTGAACAATTGCTAAAAGCAGAATCATATATTCAAGAAATTGCTGAAACCTTCCAGCATTCCACGAATTTCTTGTATTTAGGTCGTGGGTATAATTTTCCAGTTGCCTTAGAAGGCGCATTGAAGTTGAAAGAAATTTCGTATATACATGCAGAAGGTTACCCAGCAGCCGAAATGAAACACGGCCCGATTGCATTAATAGATGAAAATATGCCGGTGGTGGTTTTAGCACCTTTTACGCAGCATTATGAAAAAGTAGTTTCTAATATTGAGGAAGTAAAAACACGTAAAGGTAGAATTATAGCAATAGTAACAGAAGGTGATGAAGAAATTAGCAAACTCTCAGAATATGTAATAAAAATTCCGGAAACAGTAGAGCCTTTTACACCTATTTTATCCGTTATTCCATTACAACTATTAGCCTATCAAATTGCAGTGCTAAGAGGTTGTGATGTAGATCAGCCTCGTAATTTAGCAAAATCTGTTACTGTAGAATGACCTTGAAATTTATAAAAACTCTTTGTTTGTTTTTGATGTGTAATGCCTTGTTGGCGCAAACATTTCCATATAACATCAATAAAAAGAAATTCCCATTAGGAGAAGACTTTGAAAAAATTTTACCTCTAAAAATTGGCGATTGGAAACGTTATGCGTTTCATGATTTTGTAATTGGTAATGAAAATGGAACAGTATTTTACCGTAAAGAGGAAAAGCAAATTTTAGTCTCATTTGGAAAAGCATACAGTCAAGATAATTTAAATTCTTCTTGGATGAAAATTTACGACGATGTACTATCTAGAAGTAAGAAATCGAAATCAAAAATTAGCCAAGCTTCAGTTAAAAATACGAAATATGTATTAATGCAATCAAACTATGATCAATATTTTGCTTGGACTCGAAACCTATATTATTTTTCTATTCAAACAAAAAATAAATTAGATGCAGATGATTTCATGAAGTTATTTCCTTATTAACTTTTTCCTATATTTAATCTTCTTTAATCTCATTTTTTGACTATTTATTTTATATCTTCAATAAGTAAATTATACGATTTATAAGTTGTATGATTTGCTTTTAATAAATAAATAAAACAGCTGATTTAGAATTAATTGAGTAAAAAAATAAACTATTTAAAGTTATACAAGTCAATATTTCTCTATTTTAAAATACGTCTATGCAAACAAATTCCTCCGTTTTTTTAGGTGATCAATATTATAATAAACAACATCTTGATTTTATTTTATTCAAGGTATTAAAAGCAGATAGTTTAACGGCATTCGATTACTTTTCAGAACATGATAAAGATGCTATAAAAATGTATTTAGAAGCAACGGATCAATTTGCAAAAGAATATTTATTTCCATATTTGGTAGAAATGGATAGGAAACAACCGGAATTAATAAATGGAAGAATACAAGTGCATCCGATACATAAAGAAATTATGCGCATCAGTGGAGAAAACGGTTGGATAAGTTTATTGGCTTCCAAAGAAGTGGGTGGCTTGCAAATGCCCAGTGTTTTCAGTACAGCAGCAAGTTTTATTTTAGGCGCAGCCAACTATTCTGGTTGTGTTTTTCCTGGCTTAACAATGGGCGCTGCGCATTTAATTGAAGCATTTGCAGATAAAAAATATCATTCCATTTATTTACCAAAAATGTTTGCCGGACAATGGCAAGGCACCATGGCATTAACAGAACCTGGCGCTGGCAGTTCATTAAGTGATGTGGTGAGTACAGCCGAAAAACAAGATGATGGCACTTACAAAATTTTTGGGCAGAAAATTTTTATTTCTTGTGGCGATAGTGATGTAGTAGAAAATGTCGTTCATTTGTTATTAGCACGAGTAAAAGGCGCACCAGCTGGCACCAAAGGCATTTCCATGTTTATTGTTCCAAGAGAACGAATTGATGAAAATGGAATATTACAACACAACGATGTTGCTACTATTGGTGTTTATCATAAAATGGGTTACAAAGGAGCACCTATTGCACACTTGAGTTTTGGCGAAAATAATAATTGTATAGGTTGCTTAGTGGGTGAAGAAAATAAAGGATTGTCGTACATGTTTCAGATGATGAATGAAGCACGAATTTCTGTTGGATTACATGCCACGTCTATTGCCTCCGCATCGTATTATGCCAGCTTAAAATATGCGAATGAACGTTTGCAGGGAAGACCAATTGCCGAAAAAAATCCGGAACAACCTCAAGTGCCGATTATTACACATGCCGATGTAAAACGTATGTTGCTCTTTCAGAAAACATTTGTGGAAGGTGCTTTATGTTTAGAATTGCAATGCAGTTATTATGCCGATATGGAACGTGTTGCTGAAGGTGATGAAAAAGAAAAATACAATTTATTGCTAGAAGTATTAACACCAGTTGCCAAATCGTATCCAGCAGAAATGAGCAATCTATCAACGTCCACTTCCTTGCAAATTTTTGGTGGTTATGGATTTACTAAAGATTTTATTGCTGAACAATACTACCGTGAAACACGCATTCATGCTATCCATGAAGGCACTACAGCCATTCATGGATTGGATTTATTGGGCAGAAAAGTAATGCTGAAAAATGGAAAAGCAGTCATGTTGCTCATGCAAGAAGTGATATGCGAAATCAATAAAGCAAAACAACACGATAATACCAAACAACAAGCAGCATCATTAGAAATAAAATTAGCTAAACTTCAAGAGCTATCTATACATTTAATGAGCGTTGCACAAAACGAAGGCATAGAAGCTTACTTATCCGATGCAACACTGTACTTGGAATTATTTGGAATTTTAGTAATGGGATGGCAATGGCTAAAAATGGCAAACACATGTAATGAAAATACATCTATCGATAAAGAATTTAGTAAGAGCAAAATACTAAGTTTTAATTATTTCTATGAATATGAACTGCCTAAAACGGAAGCCTTGTTTATTCGATTGAAAAGTACAAATAGAGTTACAGTAGGAATGGATAGCAACTTAATTGATTAGATTGTTCAAATAATTTATACAGGATTCAATGCAGAAAATAATTTAGTTTTTTGTTCTTTAAGTCTTTATGTTTAATTTTGAGTATATGCAGTTAATCTAAAATTATAACGATGACCACCATCCAACAAATATCACTATATGTAATGGCTTTATTATATGCAGGTGCAGGTATTAATCATTTCATTAATCCTAATTTTTATCTAAATATTATACCGAAGTTTTTTCCGATTCCAAATTTTTTGAATCAACTGAGTGGCATAGTAGAAATTATTTTAGCAATAGGATTATTATTTGAATCTACACGACAATCAGCGGCATATTTAATTATTATTATGTTGGTTTTATTTTTCTCCATACATATAACACATTTATTTCAACCACCTAAAATGGCACAAGATAAAGTGTGGTTTTTATATGTTCGTATTGTGTTGCAATTTGTATTAATCTATTGGGCTTGGAGAGTAGGAAAATATTGATGTTTGTTATTGGACATTAGTCAGTAAAAAGTACACATTGTTGGAAGGAGATAGCATCTGTCAATAATTATCTAATTACGAATCATTAAATACTGAAGACTAATAATTAATAACCTTTTTCAGAACATAATCATTCAACCAAAATTTTCCAAAGGCAATGTCCACTTTTTCGTGTAATTCAAATCCCATTTTTTTATAGAAATACATCGCTGGATTTTTCCGATTTACATTTAACTCCAAAAATTGAAGCTTGTTTTTAATGCCAATTTTCTGCACTTCGTTTAGTAATGCCTTGCCAATTCCTTTGCCCTGTGATGTGGGTTTTACATATAATTTTGGGATAGTTATTCCGCCATCATCTCTAATGGTGTAGCTAATAAATCCAATTGTTTCTTCCTTTTCTTGATAGATTAGAAATGTATGTCCATTTTGCATTTGTTCAAGTAAAGCATTGGCAGTGTACATTTTTTCGAACATAAAATCAATTTGTTCTTGAGAGATAATATTCTTATACGTATTATGCCATGTTTTAGAAGCGACATCGACAATTTTTGGGATATCATTTACAAATGCAATTCTGATTTTCATCTCCACAAAAATACATACATTAAACAGATTTAATCTCATTTAATCTCATTATTAATTTAGTTTCATTAACTTTGAATTCTACTCTAGGAGTGTCATTAGTTTGACTGAGAAATATCCTTTGAACCTGATTTGGCTTATACCAACGTAGGGAACGAGTGCTCACGCTTTCTGTCATTTCTATAGTAAATAGTATTGTTCTCTTCATGCAATGCAAAATGTTTTGTGTGTATAGTAGGTAAAATATATAAGAATATGCAAATTTACATCAATCATGAATCTTACCATTTCGATGAAAATAGCTCGTTGGAAAAAGCAATTTCTTCCTTACAGTTAAAAGAAACAAAAGGCATTGCTTTAGCATTGAATGAAGAAATCATCCCACAAAATAAATGGCAAGAAATGACACTAAATGATGGAGATAAAATTATCATCATTGGTGCTGTTGCCGGTGGTTAATGTTGTTATGAAGTAATGTACCAATGGAATAATGAAATAATAAAATAAAGTAATAATGTTGTTATTATTTTTAAATTAGAAATCTCAATACACGCATCTCACCTCTAAATACTCAAATAAAATGAAGCAAGATAAAATACCAACACAACAAGTAATTTCCACCACACCTTTTCCTAACTCAAAAAAAGTATATGTAAAAGGAAAACTGCATAATATCCATGTAGCCATGCGTGAAATTACATTAAGCGATACCAAATTAATTAGTGGTAAAACAGAAAAAAATCAACCCATCACAGTATATGATACCAGTGGAGTTTATACGGATGAAAACTATCAAGTGGATGTACGTAAAGGCTTGCCGCGCTTGCGTGAAAATTGGATTTTAGATAGAAAGGATACCGAACAATTAGGCGCATTTTCTTCAGTATATGGCATTGAGCGTATGCAAGATGAAACATTAAATGCATTGCGTTTTGAACATATAAAAATGCCATTAAAAGCGAAGGAATCTAAAAACGTAACACAATTACATTATGCAAAAAAAGGTATTATTACACCAGAAATGGAATACATCGCCATTCGAGAAAACCAACGAATAGAAGAATACAATGCCTCTTTAAATGGTCAAGTTAAAACCTTATGTCATCAACATGTTGGAGAAAGTTTTGGAGCAAACACACCAAAATCATTTATCACACCTGAATTTGTACGTGATGAAGTAGCAGTTGGCAGAGCCATAATACCTTGTAATATTAATCATCCGGAAACAGAACCAATGATTATTGGCAGAAATTTTTTGGTGAAAATAAATGCTAATATTGGCAACAGCGTGGTAACTTCCAGCATAGAAGAAGAAGTAGAAAAAGCAGTTTGGGCATGTCGTTGGGGCGCAGATACCATTATGGATTTATCGACAGGAAAAAATATACACGAAACACGTGAATGGATAATTCGTAATTCGCCGGTTCCCATTGGAACCGTTCCCATTTATCAAGCATTAGAAAAAGTAAATGGCAAAGCCGAAGATCTAACTTGGGAAATTTTCAGAGATACATTGATAGAACAAGCAGAGCAAGGCGTTGATTATTTCACCATTCATGCTGGTGTTTTGTTGCGATATATTCCATTAACAGCCAAACGCGTAACCGGAATCGTATCTCGTGGAGGAAGCATCATGGCAAAATGGTGTTTGGCACATCATAAAGAAAGTTTCCTATATACGCATTTTGAAGAAATCTGCGAGATAATGAAACAATATGATATTGCTTTTTCTTTAGGCGATGGTCTGCGTCCAGGTTCTATTGCCGATGCCAACGATGCAGCACAATTTGCTGAATTGGAAACGTTAGGCGAACTGACCAAAATTGCTTGGAAACATGATGTGCAAGTTATGATAGAAGGTCCAGGACACGTGCCCATGCATTTAATTAAAGAAAATATGGATAAGCAATTGAAAGAATGCCATGAAGCACCTTTTTATACACTTGGGCCACTGACCACCGATATTGCGCCAGGTTACGATCATATTACTTCTGCCATTGGAGCTGCCATGATTGGTTGGTTTGGTTGTGCCATGCTTTGTTATGTAACACCCAAAGAACATCTAGGCTTGCCCAACAAAGAAGATGTAAGAGTAGGTGTGATTACCTATAAATTAGCGGCACATGCGGCCGACTTAGCAAAAGGACATCCAGGAGCGCAATACAGAGATAATGCATTGAGTAAAGCTCGTTTTGAATTTAGATGGCACGACCAATTTAATTTGAGTTTAGATCCAGAAAAAGCATTAGAATTTCACGATGAAACGTTGCCTGCAGACGGTGCAAAAACTGCACACTTTTGTTCTATGTGCGGACCAAATTTCTGTAGTATGAAAATTTCACAAGAAGTTCGAGATTATTCAGACAACAATGAAATTGCACTTTCATCTAAAGAGATAGAAAAAGCAATGCAACAGAAAGCAGAAGAGTTTAAAGAAAAAGGAAGTGAGATTTATTTGTAATTTTCGTTGAATAAAATTTTTTCGTCGATGTTGGTATGTAGCATTTAATTCCGATCAGAATCTCTTGAAAAGGACTCTGCGAAATGTGTCGCAGAGTTCTAGCCTTGCTACTAGCCCAACGCATTGGAGTCTCTGCTGGGAAAGGAATGTACATGTAAAAAACCTTTCAAGAAATTTCTTATGTAACAATTATGTTTACATATTAATAATAAATCATATAATTTATGAATAAAAAACATTCACCATTAATAATTCTCTTTCTTATCATAATGACTATTATTTTTACTAAAATAGTGTCAATTTTATATCATTATTTCATTTCATTCAAGTATTATCCATTATTTTTAATTGGTTATTTTATATTGCTATTTATATCAATTGGAATTCACCTAAAATATAAGAACAAGCCCACAGAAATATTAATGCAAACTATTGGATTCCCTTTTATACTCTTATATGTTTATTGCATTGTAGTTTTACCGATATTACTTATTCAGCTTGGAGTATATATCTATATTTTGATTGCTGGGCTATTGCCATTTTTATTATATAAATTAAATCAAGCATATGGATTTGTGCATTTTGAAAGCCAAACTGTTGTTTATATATTGCTAACTAGTACTTCGATTATAGCCATTATAGCTGATAACATTATTAGAAAAATAATTTATTGGATTCCTCCACATCATGAAAAAACATCTAATAAGGTGAAAAAATACCAAATTAAAGAATTGATTGATTATTTACTTACTGAATCTAATATCCGATTTACAATTTATCTGTCATATTTAATCTATTATGTTGTATACAATATATTGTCTTTTCAGGACAGTATTGCATTGAATGATTTCCCATATGCAAATTCGATTTTACAATCATTTCTAACATTTTTAGCCTTTGACAGCTTAATTGAGATTGTAAATAAATCAGAATTTAGTGCACAATTATTATTAAAAAAAATACTAACTTCTATGATTTCAATAGGTTCACTTAAAGATGAAGCTGAATCTTCTAATTTAGAAGATAAAAATTAGATTAATTCCGTGAAAGAATAAGTTGGTTAAGAAAACCAATTTGGGCGGAAAGAGATAGAAAAAGCAATGCAACAGAAAGCAGAAGGATTTAAAGAAAAAGGAAGTGAGATTTATTTGTAAAACATAATATAAAAAAATATGAATAATGAAGAATTATGGTTACCAAGTTTAATTACAAGCAATCCACAAGAAGGATTTGAATTGGCCATAAAATTATCCAGAATGGGCGTAAAAAAAACACAGCCTAATGTGGAAGTTTTAAAAGAGTTAAGACCTAAATATGCAGAAAATGCAGATAGTTTGACTGCAGCATCACAAGTGATTGCAATCAACTTCCAAAGCACTCTGGCGCGAGTCTTCCATAGGATGACTCGTGCCTATAGATATTGTCGGTCTCTGACCGCATTCCACAAATGCCTAATTCAAAATCATACAAGTTCAATCTATAACTCGCCTTTTTTCGCCTTTGGCAGGTGTTTAGCTTAGCATAGCTTTAGCGTGGTGCGTCACCTGCCAACTACGAACCAAGCTAAGAGAACGCTGTTGACGTTAGTTTTCTCCGCCAAAGGGTTGATATGTAGCGAAGCAATATCAATTTTAACAAAGTATTTGAGGTAGAAAAAAGAGTTGGTTAAGAAAACCAACCTTGGGCGGATTAAAAAATAATTCCTAATTATTGTTTTTTGGCATAACTACTGCTATATTTGAATTATGTTATTTCAATCACCTATAATATCAGAAATTACAGAGTATTTAGAAAAGATTCCGGAAGAAAAGCAATTGAAAATCTTATCTCAATTGAAAAAACAAGCTACAGCCACTAAGCAAGCTACTACAAAAGACATCTTAGAGCTATCTCTGCAAATTAATAAAAAAGCATTTCAGAAAGTGAAAAGCAGGTACATTTGAAAATTGTAGTAGATACCAATATTATTATGAGTGCGTACATTAAACCCGATTCAAAAATCGGGCAACTTTTGTTTTCTAAGAAATATGATTTCTATGCACCTCGTTTTATGCTTGCAGAACTCAAAACGCATCAGAAGAAATACCTGAAATATGCTACTACACCTAACACTATCAGAGCCATCAATAAACAAATAACATTTGTTTCTGACAGTGAGATACCTATTGAGTTAGCGAAGAAATCCTATAAAATAATGAAAGATATTGACGAAAACGATGCTCCATTTTTAGAACTATCTTATCACCTGAATTGTAAGATATGGACAGGAGATAAAAGGTTTCACGAAGGACTGCTAAAAAAAGGTATAAAAAGAACTATTCTCACAAGATTATTATAGCCTGCTTCTTTCTCTGTGTCAATCCAACAAACTATAGTGCTAAGTTTTATGTTTTAAATGAGAAGAAGTGGGACTTTTTGGGCAAATATGGCGACGATTTAAGTATATTCCGAACGCCCGGAATTGTTCGGGAAGTGGTTCGTTGGTTGCAAACCAACGATGGGAGAAGATTTATTTGTAACGGAATAATGAAATAATGTAGTAATGGAATAATGTAGTAATGGAATAAATGGAAGAAAGGAGTTCAATTCTTACAAAGTTAATGTGATAGTGTCCGAGATTCAATACTATAATAACATTTCGCCGATGATTTCTATGCAGCATGTCAATTAGCGTATAGAGTACTAACATCAATATTTGTAAAGTGATAAACATTTTGATATTACATACATTCTTACCACTTGTTCCTTAAGACTTCTACATGCAAACTATTCTATATACATCACCAAATGAAACGCCAAATGAAATAGAAATCATTGCTCAGATTTTTGATTTAGGATTAGATTTTCTCTATATCAGAAAACCGGATTTAGATGATTTTTCATTGGTGGATTTTGTAGAAAAAATTCCTGAAAAATATTGGCATAAATGCATCTCTACTTCATTAATTATTACTAAAGAATTTGATTTAGGCGGTTATCATTTTACAAGAGATATTATCACAAAAAATGCCAACTATAATCAAAAAGTATTAGAATGGTTGCATAGCAAAAATAAAATTTCTTCCGTTTCTGCTCATAACATAAATGATATTAAAAATTATGCTGACGTATTTAAACACATTATTGTATCGCCTGTTTTTAATAGTATTTCAAAGCCTAATTATCCATCAAATTGGAATAAAGAAGAATTAGAAAAAATTGCAGAATATAAAACTACATTTTCCAATTGCCAACTGTTTGCCGTTGGTGGCGTAAATGTATCCAACATAAATGAAATAAAAAGTCTTAAATTTGATGGTGTTGGAATTTTAGGTGCTCTTTGGAGTCAACCCGAACATGCAATTGCTAATTTTCAAAAAATTATAGATGCATTATAGGTAAAATTAATTCTATTTCATTTATGAAGAAAAAACGTCCTTATGTGTTATCCATTGCAGGCTACGATGCCAGTGCTGGCGCAGGTGTATTGGCAGATGTGAAAACCTTTGAAACAATTGGTGTGTATGGCTTTGCCGTAACGACAGGCATCACCTACCAATCTGATTCAACTTTTGATGGCGTTTACTGGCTGTCTAAAAAGAAAATTAAAAATCAATTATATCCCATTTTAAATGCTTATTCAATTGATTATGTCAAAATTGGATTGATTGAAAATATGGAAGTGCTAAGTGAAATTATTCAATTACTTGAATCGTATAATTCCAATATAAAAATAATTTGGGATCCTATTTTACGAGCAAGTGCTGGTTTTGATTTTCATAAAAAAATACCTCGAAAACTTGCCAAACATATTCTAAAATCAATTGAATTTATAACACCAAATTGGAATGAAGTTCAATTGTTAGCAAATGAAAAAGATGTGATTCAAGGAGCAGAAAAGATGGCGGAATGGTGTCATGTGTATTTAAAAGGTGGCCATAACATAGAAACACCAGCAACAGATATGATTTGGTTGAACCAACAATTGGATATTTTGCATCCAAAAGATGTTACTGAACTCGGAAAACATGGAACCGGTTGCGTGTTGTCGTCTGCATTGACTGCTTACTTGGCATTGGGTTATCCTTTGCATCAAGCTTGTGAGTTAGCTAAAGAATATACTTTTCATTTTTTAATTAGCAATGAAACAAATTTAGGCTATCATACTATTGTTTAATTCTTGTATCAAAAATAAATGGCTCTACTGCTTTTAGCTTTATTTTTTTAAAATTCCGATGTTGTGTATTAAGAATGTAATTGTACTCATTTGGAATAATGACACTTGGCACTTGCAAAACCAGACATTCTTGTCTATAATACCAATCATCACCCAAGCGACGACAAATATGTTCCATGTTAAATTGTTGCCAATGTTTAGGCAAGTCGCGAACGTCTATTTTTTCGATACGTTCTGCACTGGGAATTTCTATCACTAAAGTTTTAAATAATTCGTGTAATCCTTCGCCACTTCTATGTACCACATTTTCCAAGCAAGCCAAAGCTCGTGAAGATGCTGCGTAAATAACTTTGTTGCCAGAACTATTCCATCTAGATTCTATGCCTGATGCCTGTAGATTTGCAAAGCGTTCTAAAGCAATTCTATATACTAACATTTTATGCTAAAGTTCCGTGCGCAATACGCAATAATTGATTAATCACTAAGTTGATGCCACTAATCGTATTTAAAATATGTTCTGGAATTTTGTTGCCAAGACCATAAGCCGGTTTTTGTAACCACTGTTTAAAGCTTATTGTACTTCCAAATACTTCTTTCCCAATTTTATAGAGTTGTTCAATCTTTAATACAAATTCTGTTTGAGTAGCAGTAAGTGTGTTTTCTTGTTGTTGGTATCGTTGTATGGATTTAGTGGAAATACCCATAAAACCTGCCCATTCCGTTGGCGTAATATCGTATTTGATAGATATTTTATTTAAATAATTAATAGATACACCTCGATTTGAATGTTCAATAACAGCGTATTCAGTATAGGGTTCAGATACGTTGGAAATGGTATCTTCTTCCAATAGTTTATAACTTACTTTCTTTCCCATACCCAAATATAATACTTTTGTCTGAATTTTTAAGACTTTTGTCTATTTTTTTTGATTTATTTTTGTTTGTGATTCATCGCTTCCAGTATTTAACCCAAGACTTGCCTTCCTTTTCTCATCCTGAATTAGCTGAAATGGCATGTAAAAATGGGATTAAATGGTTGCAGTTACGTGTTAAAGAGGTGCCGTTTGACGAATATTTATATATCGCACAAACAGTTAAACATATTTGCGATAGGTTTCAAACAACATTAATAATTAATGATAATGTGGAAATTTGTAAACTAGTAAATGCAGCAGGTGTTCACCTTGGAAAGACAGATATGTCAATTGCACAAGCAAGAAAAATATTAGGAGAAACTAAAATAATTGGTGGTACCGCAAATACCTTAGAAGATATAATGTTTTTACATGTGCAAGGTGCGCATTATGTAGGATTAGGTCCATATAAATTTACTACTACTAAAAAAAATCTATCTTCAGTGTTAGGTTTGGATGCTTATTCAAAAACAGTACAAGCACTTCCATTTCCAATACCTATTATAGCCATTGGTGGCATTCAATTGGAAGATGTGAAACCATTAATAAATACGGGTGTTTTCGGCGTGGCAGTTTCTTCTGCTATTAATTTATCTACAGAAAAAGAAAAAACGATTGCTAATTTTTTGGAGTTGTTTTAGTTAATAGATATAGTTCACAATCACTATAAACATCTTTTTGAAATCCAAATTTTTCATAGTTATGCAAAAAGTAATTCCAAGAAGAATCAGAAGACACATGCGGATCGCGTAGAAGCGAAGGCAATACAATTACCATATCTATTTTTGCACTATCTAAATAATGGGAAAATGGTCTGTTTTTTTTCTTGTCGAAAATGGTATTTACTTCTGAAAATGAATTCGGCAACATGCCATTAACAAAAGGTAAATTTGTAAAAAGACAATGCTTGGTATTGCTGTAATTTTTTTCTAAATGTTGAATCAATTCTTTATTACACAAACTATTGGTATTGGTATTTACTTTCATAAATGAATAAGATTTCACATTTGGAACGGCAAGCAATAAGAGTATGCCAACTATAATAAATGTGGCTGGATGAATGATATAATTTCTAAAGAAAAAGGAGATTAAACTTACAAATACCACCAAGAAAAACAACATTTGCAAAAATAAATAATGATCTCTTGGAAAAACTATAATACAAGATATGACTGTCGGAAAAATGAAACAAAGAAGTAGTAATAAATTGAATTTATTTCTTGCTAAATTTCCCAACATAAAAGCTCTAATTTTTCGAATAAAAAGAAGTACAAAAAAACTAAGAACACTAATGCACAATACAAGTAGTTGTAATTTTTTCCAATGAATTATATCAACTGGAACGATAAAAGTAAATACTTTTAAGAGTTGCAATAAATAAGTTCTGACATTAAATAGCGTATTGCTAAAAAATTCAATTGGTTGTGTTTTTATCACACACAATATGGAGTTACAATCTCCAAATTTTTGTTTGGCTAAATCTTCCCAAATCAACCATGCATCAAAACTGCCATGTGTTCGCATTTTATAATTCCAAGCATAGTGCTGATAAAAAGCAGCTACACCACGATTGTAACCAAAAAAATCATTCGATGGAAAACGAAAAATGAAATGTAAAAGAATTAAACATAAAACACTAATGCCAATCAACACATAATCTTTTCGTGCAATTGTTAGTCGATTAAAATATAAGCAAGAAATGGAGACACCTACCATTAATACAAATGCTAAATAAAATTCAGGTCGTGCGTACGCATTGATTAAACAAGCAATTGTGAACACTAAACATTTGTATAAATTATTTTTTAAAAATGAAATAAGAATAAATGCCATTAAACAAAGCACGACACAAAAATGTGAAATACGTGGCCAAACACTTACGTTTAGGTTGCTCACTAATACACTAAATGAAATTAACAATGCCAATGCAGGATGCACATTGATGCGCAGTAGAAATACGTACAACAATACCACTAACAAGATAGAAACCAAAGCGAAATTGAGGTAATACAATGCGATGGTATTTTGTGTGAAAATACTCAAAAACTTGTACCACACTGCATACATTGGACCCCAATTGTAATTGATTTTGTCGAACAATTCTAATCCAAATCGCAAGTACGCCGCTTCATCGGCAAATTGTATATCCATTGCCGTAGGCAAGCCTGCATAAAGTTTAATACCACCAATTGTAAATAATAGTACGCCAAAAAAATATTGCCATGGTTTTGCATTTGTTTGCAAGTAGTTTTTATTTAAAAATAAATCCTGTAAAAATGTATGAAGTAGATGCAACATGAAAATGATTCTTATTTTTTTTGTTGAAGAATATAAATATTACATTCGTTATAAATTTGTTTTTTCTCAAAACCAAAATCTTCATAACGTTTTAAAAAATGCAACCAGGTACTGTCTTTGGATAAATAAGGGTTTTTTAAAATATTTTGATTGACAAATACAATATCTATTTTATTTGCTCTGCGCACACTATCAAATTGCATGTTTTTCTTAAAATCATATTCCACGCTGTAATCACTGTAATTATTAGGCAATAAATAGGATAGATTTAAAATATCCGAAAATATAATGTGTTTCTTTTGTTGGTCTTTGTTGAAATAGTGTACATATTTTTGACCACACAAATTACCCAAATCATCATTGTCTCTAAAAAATTTATAATTCGCAGCAGTAGGTGAAATAACAATAAAAAATATCACTACGACAATAAATGTCGCAGTTGGAATTTTAAATCTTTTATACCATTCATTCATGAAAAATGCCAACACAAACAATATTAAAAATAGATGGCACATTAAATAATGCATACGTGGAAAAATGAGTAAGCTGGTCATCATAGTTGGTGTTCCAATAATAAACAAAGCAATAAATGGCCATTTGTATTTTTTAAACTTTTCAAACAAAGCAGTTCTAGATGGCTTGTAAATAAAATTTCCAAGTATAAATATCAATAATGCCACACAAATTCCCAGGAAAATTTTTTTCTTTTTGAAGATTACTATTGGAAATAAAAAGGAGCCTAAGGTTTGCAAAATAGTCAGTAAATAAGTTGGAATATTATATAGAACATTTTGAACAATCGCCATTGGATAATGAGTTAGAATACAAGAAAATGTATCGCATTTTGGAAATACCTTATCGGCATAAACACGCCATCCAGCCATCGCATCAACGGTTTTATCGTGGTGCAAAAATTCATTAACTGCAACGTGTTGGCAAAACGCTATATACATTCTATCTACATTTCCTCTATAAAATGAAGCCGGCGAGCCGTAAACAATTTGAAAGAATACAAACAAAATAAGGGCACTGATGGCAAATAATAAATAGGATTTTAGGCTTATTTTATTCCAATAGGCAACAATAAATGCCATTAATAAAATAATAAATGCAAATGGTCGAATTTCAGGACGTGCGTAGGCAGCTATGATGGCAATGCCTGCAAATAAGAAAAGTTGTTGTGCTGCATTTTTTAGAGAATAAGAAATGTATAATCCAATCATTAAACAGATAAATACAAAGTGCGATACACGTGGCCATGTTTCGATGTTTAATTCTGATATAAAAAACAGGGCAGATAAAAATAGTGCAACGATTAAAGAAATACCATATCGTTCTAAGACTACAAATAATAAAACAGCAGCAAATACGGCAGTTATGGTAAAGTTTAAATAGTATAGTTCAAGTTTAGTTGTAGTGAAAATGGAAAGTATTTTGTACCATATATTATAACTTGGTCCCCAATCTTTATAAACTTTATCAAACAAAGCTAATCCATTGCGTAAATATTCCGCCTCATCGGCTGCCAATACATCCATTACAGATGTTAAATTACTTTGCCATTTTAAACCTAAAAAAACGAGTAACGCAATACTACATAAAAAGGCAATTCTATAAGGAAGAGTTGTTTTATAATTAGGCTGATGTTCGTCCCATAATTGCATGTAAAGAAATTAAAATTGTTGATTATTAGTTGGATAACAACAAATATACATACATTATTCCTTTCCCTTTTTAAAAATTTTAGTATCAATTATTTTATGGATAGGTTTTTCAAATTTTTTATAGATAATACCTGCAAAGAAATAATCGAGCACTAAAAATGAGATTAAACCTATTACATCGGCTAATACACCCGGAAGAAATTTTCTCAAAATTCCACCTACGATAAACATGCCAATCAAGATGAATAAAAATTGAAAAATATACATACTTAAGGATAAGCCACCAATGTTTACCAAAATGGGGTTTAATAATAGTTTGAATTTCTCCGGAAAATTAATAATACAGGCAAATAAAATAAAAATAAAAAAGGCGACAGTAGAGTCTATTACTTGAATACCATAATAAGGAATTACATGAATATCTTCGCGTAAAGTAGTACGCAAAGGCAAACCTGTATCCACACTAATTAAATAAGCTCTGTAGAATGCCCAACCATAACATAAGATGGCCGCAAATAATAATGCCCAAAATAATTTTTTACTTTTTTTGAAATCATATAAACATAAGATGAAACCATAAAAAATAGTATCTAATTGCATGAATGGTATTTTTTCAAAAATATATTCTCTACTGATTGGATCACTGGGTATTTGTGCCAATAATTCCCAAGCTATAAACCTGAAAGTAACCATGGCAATCACACCAAAAATGGAAATTTTTAAAAGCAAATCTCTGTTTCTAAAAAAAGCAATAAATAAAAAAATAATGATACACATTTGTAAATCAAAAGAAATATACCAAAGGTGCGGATAAGTCATAGGCGATTCAGGCACATAGTGGTGCAGCACAAAAACATTATATACTTCTCTAAAATTATAGGTGTAAGTAAATAAGCCGATACCAAATTGTTTCAACTCACGGATGGCATCTACTTTTTCAATATCTACTTTAAAAATCAACATTAAAACAATACTGATGAATAGCATTAAAAAGATATAGAGAAAATACACTGGCATTATTTTTAAAATGCGCTTGAGAACGAAGTCTTTAAATGTTTTCCAAATGTTGATTTGCGTATTTTCAAATTTTTTGAACAAGCCTAAGCTCACAAAATATGCAGAAATTAAAAAGAAGGAATGCGTTCCAGTATAGCCTAAAACGCTGGGCAAATTATATTTTCTTAGCCTGAAATGAATAATAAAAATTAAGAGAGCTGCCACGCCACGCCATCCTGCTAAATAATACATCGGATTGCTTGCATCTATTTTTGGTTTGTCAGTCATGGGTTAAATTTAGTTACTTTTTAAATAGATTCGAATTAATTTCTATTTTTTAAATTTAGCTAAATATTTATCTTTTTTATTTAAAAAATAAAGCTCCATTTTATTATAACTCATATAAGAAAGTAATAATAACAATGGAATGGAGATTGCCATAGAAAATAATTCAGATAAAAATCTTCCAATTTTTAATGTTTCAAAGAAAAATGGAAAAATAAATACGAATACTGGAATTATAAATAAATATTGATACACATAAGAACTATAGGTTACTTTGCTGCCAACATCAATAATAAATTTGTTTTTAAAAATTGAAAATCTTGAGGTGTCTTTAAAACAGATATAAAATAAAAGTACACAGAGCACATTTACCAATATATCTAAATAAACATATTGCCCATTTCTTGTCATGAAATCGTAACTGGTTATAATTTTAATAAAATTTTCTCCGGTTTGTTGTTGTATTATCCAACCATTAATAGGTATAGTTAAAATAAAAATGAACAAGATTAAATAAAATAAACGATTCATCATTTTATCGCTCCATGTAATATCAAATAAGGCTAAAAATGTACCATAGAAAAATGCATCATATTGAAAGATAGTACTTCTGTATAAAATAAAGGAACGATGCATATTGTCATCAGTTAATGAACATAACCAATCAAACCCAACCACTCGAATAATTGGAAAAATGATAATCATAGCAATTGTCAAACGTTTTATGTTTTTTATACTTAAAAAATAAATCATAAAAGGAACAATGATATAAAATTGTTCTTCTAATGCTAATGACCATAAATGCGGAAAGAACATGCATTTTGCATACATATAATCTGTAAATAGACAATATAAATCTTTAAAATTATACGTGAAAGTTAGCAGCATCCAGCCAAAGTATTTGAGTTCATACATGATGCCCAAAATAGATTTCGCCGCAGTAGGTGCCGTAAGAATACCTAATAAAGCAACAAAAAAGATATACGCAAAGTAAACGGGAAAGATGCGCAATGTGCGTTTGATATAAAATTTTAAAAAAAATGTCTTAAAACTATCTGAACGTTGTTTGTCTATCAACAAGGCTCGTGTAATTAAAAACGACGACATGATGAAAAAACAATGCATAGTAAAATAACCTAAATTAGAAGGTAAGTTTAAATATGTAAAATGATGATGGATGATTAATATTGAAAAGCAGAATAAACCTCGTATGCCATCAAATTGTGGTAAATAGATATTCTTTAATCGGTAATCGTTAGCTGCCATTTTCTTTACTCTCTGAAAATGCTAATATAAACGATTTTCTTGAATACAATAAGTTAATAATAAAAATAGGATAGTACAGATATCTAAAAAACCGATTTAATTTTTCCATATTTCCGCTTATCTTTGTTACGTTTATGATAAAAGCCATTGTAACAGGTGCCGCAGGCCATATCGGATTTAATGTCACTAAAATTCTACTTCAAAAAAACTATGATGTGCATTTGCTCGTTCGTAGTATCAATACTAATATTGTTGAATTACAAGCATTAGGGGCAAAAGTATATCCTTGTAATTTATTTGAAGTCGAATCGTATGCTGCTATTCTTAAAGATGCAGATGTATTATTTCACTTAGCTGCAGAAAATACCACCTCCATGTCGAACGCTTCTCGTGTATTAGAAAATACCGATAAGCTTACTCAAGTGGTCTTAAACGCATGTCATGAAAATGACATTAACACGGTTATCTATACCAGCTCCGTGGTAGTTATAGGAAGAAGCACAAATGCCCAAAAATTATTAGCAGAAAAAGACATTAATCCTTTTCCCGAAAGTCCTTATGTATTGGGTAAAATGAATGCGGAAAAATATGTTGAAAATTTCATTCAACAACATCAGTACGATATACGTAGAGTGTATCCATCTTGGGCAGTCGGTACCGGCGATACCAAATTAACACCACCACATAAAGTCATCAAAGATTTTTTAGAAAAAGGAGCACCTGTTTATTTTGATGGTGGCATTTCCATTGCGGCTGTAGAAGAAATTGCGTTGGGGCATGTTTTGGCGTATGAAAAAGGAAAATTTGGAGAAACCTATATTCTTTCCGGTGAAAATATCACCTTTAAAAAATTCTATGAACTATTAGTAGCCAATAGCTCTCAAAAAATGCCCATGGCCAAAATGCCCAAATTTGCCATCGTAATGGCATCTTGGATTTTAACCAAACTATTTAAGCTAATGGGAAAAGAATTTCCCATTAGCCCGGAATATGCAAAAGCAGTAGTAGGCACCTATTCATGGTATGATTGCAGTAAGGCAAAACAAGAATTAGGCTATCAAACTCAAGCAGTAGAAACCATTTTAAAAAATGCTGTTGCCGATGCGCAGAAAAAAATACTTGGTGTTCATTTATTAGGCAAAAAAACAAGATTAAATCCACATCAAAATGAGATTAAATCCAATACGATAGACAGTGAAACCTTACTCATTACGGGCGTACCAGGATGGTTAGGCAATCGCATGATAGATATTTTGATTAACGGCGACCGATTTGGACATCACCAAAGCAATAGAAAAGTACGTTTGCTTTTAGAACCACGTTTTAAAAATTTACTGAGCTTGCCGTCTAATTTTGAAATTGTTTATGCCGATATTACCAATAAACAACAAGTGAACAATGCCGTAAAAGGAGTAACATCTGTTTTTCATTTAGCAGGTGCTATTTATCCAAAAAATATTGAAGTTTTATACAAGGTAAATGTAGATGGAACAAAAAATATTGTAGATGCTTGTATTGAAAATAATATCCGACGTATCGTTTTTATGTCCACAGATTCTACTTGCGGACATGGTACCAATGATAAGCCTATTTTTGATGAACACACTTCGGCTACACCATATAAGAACTATGGCAAAAGCAAATTTTTGGCAGAACAATATATCCTAGATAAAACCAAAGAAGGTAAAATTGATGGCACTTCGTTGCGTGGTTTTTGGTTCTTTGGGCCATTTGCACCAGCACGTCAACTTACATTTGTCAACATGTTTCATTGGCCTCGACAAATTGTTTTTGGCAATGGAAAAAATTTACGCAGTATTTCGCATACAGATAATATTATCGAAGCCTTTTTTCAAGTAGAAAAAAATAAAAATACATTCGGACATTGGTATTGGATCGGCAATGATGCTCCACATCCAACAGTAGATACAATTTATACATCCATTGCAAATGCATTGGGCGTTAAGTACAAACCAATGTATATTCCTAAATTTTTATGTCGATGTTTTGAACTATTCGATACATTTTTAGGTAAATTTAATTACTTACATCCTACCATACATGCAGCGGGAAAATTTGATTATGATATAGCCGGTGACATCGACAAAGCTAAACGAGATTTTAATTATCAACCTAAAATTTCGTTGCAAGATGCTGCTAAAGAATTAAAAGAAATGACCCAATCGTAAATGTTATTTCTATAAATAAACTAACTTTGTAGCATGTCAACATGCTTTCAAATTGCAGATAAGAAATTTGCTTCTCGATTATTATTAGGTACGGGAAAATTCGGCTCACCTCAACTCATGCAAGATGCAGTTAATGCATCCGAAACGGAGCTGGTTACAATGGCATTAAAACGCATTGATTTAAAAAATCAAACAGATTCTATATTAACGTATTTAAAGGAAACTAAGGTTAATTTATTACCCAATACCAGTGGCGTTCGCAACGCCAAAGAAGCCGTATTTGCCGCACAAGCCGCACGCGAAGCCTTGCAAACCAATTGGCTTAAATTAGAAATACATCCAGATCCAAGATACTTAATGCCAGATGCAGTGGAAACTTTAAAAGCCGCCGAAGAATTAGTAAAAATGGGATTTATTGTGTTGCCTTACATTCATGCAGATCCGGTATTATGCAAACGTTTGGAAGATGTAGGCATTCAGGCCGTAATGCCATTAGGAGCACCAATAGGTAGCAATAAAGGCTTAGCCTCTTTAGAATTCTTAAAAATAATAATAGAACAAAGCAAAGTACCGGTAATCGTTGATGCTGGTATTGGTGCACCATCACATGCCGCACACGCCTTAGAGTTGGGCGCAGATGCTGTATTGGTTAACACGGCCATTGCTATTGCTCAGCAACCTATACAAATGGCTGAAGCTTTCAAACTATCCGTAAAAGCCGGACGAATGGCGTATGAAGCGAAATTGGCATCGCCTTCCGATACCGCACAAGCCAGCAGCCCAATTTCATCGTTGTTGGATAGATAAGCGGTAGCATAAACCAATTATTATTTTGAACTTTTCCATACATAATTTTGAAAGCTCTTTTGAAACCTTTTTTTATTTGATAAAAATGTAAATTAATTTGAAAAATTAATCACACTTAAATTAACCATTTAAATCTGAAAATTGAATACCTTGCAAATGCAAACGCAATACATGTTTAAAGATTATTTTAAGAACCAAGATTGGAATTTTTTTCTTGAAAAAATAGAAAAAATGAGTGAATTGGATGTGCTTTATGCCTTGCAACAAACACAAAATGCCACATCAAATGTGGAGCATTTTATTGCTTTAATATCCAAAGCGGCAGCTCCATTTTTAGATCAAATGATGCAAGAAAGCCGACGCATTACACAAGCGCGATTTGGGAAAAATATTCACCTATATATTCCTCTATATTTAAGCAACGAATGCCAAAATATTTGTACCTATTGCGGATTTAGTTATTCAAATAAAATTCCCAGAAAAACACTAAACGACGATGAAATTATTAAAGAGATAGAAATCATAAAATCCTATGGCTATGATTCTATTCTTTTAGTGACTGGAGAACATGATAAACTTGTAGGAATTGATTATCTAGTACATGCCGTAAAATTGGCAAAACAATATTTTTCTCAAGTATCGATAGAAGTGCAACCTTTGGATCAACAAGAATACGAATTGTTAGTGGAAGCTGGCGTGTATGCCGTATTGGTATATCAAGAAACCTATCATCAAGAAACCTATAAGCAATATCATCCAAAAGGAAAAAAATCAAACTTTGATTATCGCTTGGATACACCGGATCGATTAGGAAAAGCAGGTGTGCACAAAATTGGAATCGGTGCACTTTTAGGTTTGGAAGACTGGCGTGTGGATAGTGCGTTTAATGCCATGCATTTAGAATATTTGCAACGCACGTATTGGCAAACTAAATATTCTGTTTCCTTTCCGCGCATTCGCCCGCATGAAGGAGGATTTCAGCCCAAATCTATTTTAACAGAAAAAGAATTAGCACAATTAATCTGTGCTTATCGTCTTTGCTTTCCCGATGTAGAATTGTCATTATCGTCAAGAGAACGTGCGCAATTTAGAGATGTCATTTTTCCGTATGGAATAACGTCTATGAGTGCCGGCAGCAAAACAGAACCTGGCGGATATGCCAATTCAAAAGCATTAAAACAATTTGAAACAAATGACGATCGTTCGCCACAAGAAATTGCTCATGTGATTCGAAATGCCAACTATGAGGCAGTTTGGAAAGATTGGGATGCAGTTTATGTAAATGGCTGACAAATGTAGCATTTGCCTATTTATTTTTGAAATTCGATATTTCTAATTACCTTGTACATAGTTTTGAATAAGTATTTTTCTATATCATTCTTTCTAGTATTGGTACAATTGACCTATGCTCAAATAGGTGGAAAAAACGGCTATGATTTTTTACAATTTCCTACATCTTCCAGAATGGAAGCTTTAGGCGGAAATATATTGAGTATTAAATACAAAGACAATCCAGATTTATCCTTATCCATTTCTAATCCTTGTTTTTTAGATTCATCTTTTCATAAACAATTATTAATTACAAATTCTTTTTATACGGATAAGTCGAATATTGGAAATATTGCCTTTGCCTATTATCATCCTAAATTAAAATCAACCTTGTCGTATGTGATGCAATTTGCATCATACGGAAAATTTGATGCTCGTGATCCTGCTGGAAATTCGTTAGGCAACTTCCGAGCTGCAGATTTTAATTTTCAAGTAGGAATAGGTAGAAGTATTCGTCGGTTTTATTATGGCATCAATCTAAAATTGATTGTTTCACATTTAGAAAAATATACTTCATTAGGATTTGCCACGGATGTGGCGATTGGGTATCATCATCTTAAAACAAATTGGACGTTTTCTGCGATTGTGCGGAATGCAGGCGTGGAAATGAAACCTTATTTTAACGAATCAGGAAGGCAAAAATTACCCATTGCGTTGGATTTTTCTTTTTCAAAACGATTTAAAAAGATACCGATCACCATTTCCGTTACTGCGCATGATTTGCAAGTTTGGAATTTGAAATTTCCAGAAGAAGAGCAAACGACCTCACTCTTAGGAGCCAGCTCCAAAAAAAATAAACGCATAGAAGTTATTGATAATATTTTCAGACACTTAGCTTTTGGGGTAGAAGTGCAAGCAGGAAAGCCGGTGCAATTGCGATTAGGCTATAATCATTTGCGCCGACAAGAATTGGGTGTTGGTAAGAAGAAAGGATTTGCCGGAATTTCAGCAGGATTTGGCGTAAATATCAAACAATTTGCTTTTGATTATGCGTATGCACAATACCATAAAGCCGGAAGTGACCATCAACTTACATTTAGAATTAAAATAGATGAATTTGGTAAAAAAGCAAAATAGAATTGTTGTCAATAGAATTAGAATAAGTAGGTTCCACTATAATGAAACATAAAATAAATATAGCGATAGACGGATATTCAGCATGCGGAAAATCATCCACAGCGAAGCGTGTGGCAAACACTTTAGGCTATATCTATATTGATTCTGGTGCTATGTATCGTGCAGTGACGTTATACTTGCAACAACATTTAATTGATTTAGATAATAAAGAAGCAATTGAAAATGCATTGCCAAAAATCTCTATCGAATTTAGAAAAGTGGATGAAAAATACCATACATTTTTAAACAATGAAGATGTAGAATTAGAAATACGCGAACCACGCGTGGCAGCAATAGTTTCGGAAGTGGCAGCGATGAGTAATGTTCGCAAAAAATTAGTAGAACAGCAACAAAAAATGGCAACTCATAAAGGCCTCGTGATGGAAGGAAGAGATATTGGCAGCGTGGTAATGCCCAATGCAGAATTAAAATTCTTTATGACGGCGGATATTGATATTCGCACTCAAAGAAGACAAGCTGAGCTGCTAAAAAAAACCGGTAAATTATTTTCTTTAGATGAATTAAAAGCTAATTTATTACATCGCGATAGAATTGATTCTACTCGAGAAGATTCGCCATTGACAAAAGTAAAAGATGCCATTGAAATTGATACCACCCATTTAACGCTAGAAACTCAAATTCAAAAAATAGTAGATATGGCAAATGCGTATTTATAAATTAAAAGATGTTATTTTACTCAATCTAATTTTAAAATAAATAACATAAAACCTGATAAAAAAATGCCTTATGTTTAATCCAATTTATAGCTCAGCAGAAATAGTAAGTATTTTAGCTTGCGGAATTTATTTTATGATAGGATTGCTCACCGGCGTTTGGAAATATATTCATATCATGAAGAGCAAGGAACACCAAGCACCAGTTTATGTAGATATAGCACATCGTGCGGCATTGATGTATGCTTTCGCATGTTTAGTGTTATTGGCATTTGTGCAAATTAGTCAATTGACGGATATTGTTGAATTAATCGCTGCTTCTTCCGTTATTTTGTTTTTTGGAAGTGCCATTGTAACGTATATTATTTTAGGTATTACAAATCATACGGACAATCAGTTTAAGCAAAAAAATATAATTACCACTTTTGGAATGTATTTGTTGATTGCAGGAGAAGTTGGTGGGTTTGCAGTGCTACTGTTTGGTGCTGTTCAGCATATTTTAAGGTAGTTTTTGTCTGTTTCTATTTTTTTATTTCTTATTATTTGTTTGCTGAAAAGCGCTATAAAAAATAAACTTTAATTGTAATTTTATAGGAATGAATACTTTTACAGATACAAATTTAGTCAACGTGAATGAGGATGAACTAAAAACAAAAATCATACGTAAAGAAGTGCAAATAGCGAGCAAAGAACTACGTGCAAAATACACTTTCTTACGCCATCAAAATGGAATTGGCTTTTTTATTTTTTCATGCTCAATTGCAATGATTATTTTAACCACAATATTATATCTACAAGGTATTATTTCAGCATGGATAGTGTTGTTTTCTGTGGCTTTCTGGACTTCATTGTTGCACGAATTAGAACACGATTTAATTCATTTTATGTATTTCAAAAAAAATAAATGGATACAGAATTTCATGCTGTTGGGTGTTTGGATATTTAGGCCAATGACCATTAATCCTTGGTTACGCAGAGAAATACATTTCCACCACCATCGTGTTTCTGGTACTAGAACGGATGTGGAAGAACGAGGTTTAACAAATGGAGAAAAATGGAATTTAATACGATTGATGACTGTTGCAGATATTTTGTTGGGTGGCATTTTGCGTGGCAATCTTATTCGTAAGGATATTATTGATGCAGTGAAAAAAGGCGAATTAGCTAAAGAACAAGCTTTTGTATTTAAAAAAGTAAAAATGTATGGTATGATGCCTTTTACGTTGTTATTGTATTTTATTTGGTATTTTTTTTTAATTCATTATAGTATTCATTTTATTTCCAACCTATTTAATTTAGGTTATCAAAGTTCAACATTTATTCAAGCTCAATTTCAATGGATACATCCATTAGTGATTATTCTTATTTTGCCCAATTTATTTAGAATGTATTGCCTGCATTTTATTACATCCAATATGCATTATTATGGCGATGTGGAAGCCGGTAATATTATGCAACAAACACAAGTGCTCAATAAATGGTATTTTATTCCGTTTCAATTGTTTTGTTTTAATTTTGGAAGTACACATGCCATCCATCATTTTGTAGTAAATGAAACTTTTTACATTCGACAATTGACTGCAACGAAAGCTCATAGCGTGATGCGTGAACAAGGCGTTCGCTTTAATGATTTAGGCACGTTTACACGTGCTAACCGCTATTTTATGACTACTTAAAATTGTAAAATCTACCTAATTATCCCTAAACTTAGGTAATCTCTGTTATCAAATTACAAATCATTCCATTTCTCAAAATAAGCATGTACCTTTGCTATTTAGATTTGATATAAATAATTTTTTTTGAATATCACACGCAATATCACCGTTTTAAGAATTGGCGAACAAGCACAAATAGTTGACTTTGCCAACAATTTAGTTGCACGCAAATTAATGGCGATGGGATTATTGCCTGGCTCAAGCATTACGCTGGTGCGCAGTGCTCCTTTTGGTGGAGCATTTTATATAAAATCAGAACATCATTATATTGCATTACGAAAAGAAGAAGCAAAACAAGTTTTGATATCCAATGACTGACAAAATCAAAAAAATAGCATTGCTCGGAAACCCGAATGCAGGTAAGTCGTCCTTGTTTAATCAATTGACTGGTTTACGTCAAAAAGTAGGTAATTTTCCAGGTGTCACCGTGGAACGTAAAAGTGGCATTGCTAAACTTCTAAACCAACAAGAAGTGGAAATTATTGATTTGCCTGGAACATATAGCTTATATCCTACTTCTTTAGATGAACGAGTGGCTTTAGATGCATTAATTAATCTTCAAAATAAAGATTTTCCCAATGCAATAATTTACATTTTAGATGTAATGCATTTAGAAAGACATCTTTTATTGTTGACACAAATCATCGACTTAAAAATTCCAATTATTGTGGCTTTAAATATGAATGATGTAGCAACACAACAACATATTTTTTGCGATGAAAAAAAATTGAGTGACGCATTACAACTTCCATGTATTAAAATTAATGGAAGAAATGGCGAAGGCGTTGAAAAAATAAAATCAGCTATTGTCGATATTTTTGAAACAAAAACGAGCCAAAGTGGTACTCTTTTCTATCCATTATCTGCCTCCGAAAAAAATATAGTTCAAAAAACACAATCATTTTATAACGCTAAAAACGAATACCACGCATTGTTGTTGGTGCATCATGCCAAAAGATCCAATTTTATTTCTACAGAAAATAAATCGCAGATAGCCCAACAAATCCAAGCGAATGCATTCGATAGTTTAGATGCTCAATTAAATGAAATTATGCAACGCTACGAAGCGTTTACGCCCATTGTTCGCATGGTATTGCAAAAGTCGTTTTCAAATTCGAAAACCATCACCGATAGAATAGATGCAATAGTCACCAATAAATATATTGGTCCATTTATTTTTTTTGGCTTGATGTTGTTTGTATTTCAAGCCATCTTTGCGTGGTCAAGCATTCCGATGGATTGGATTGATGGTCAATTTGCAGCCTTAGCATCGTATATTCAAAATGGCTTGCAGGAAAATACATTTTCGAAACTATTAGTAGAAGGCATTATTCCGGGAATAAGTGGTATTTTGGTTTTTGTACCGCAAATTGCCATATTATTTTTATTGATTTCTTTATTGGAAGAAGTCGGATATATGTCGCGTGCGGTGTATATGTTTGACAATATTATGCAAAAATTCGGATTAAATGGCCGTAGTATTGTTTCGTTAATTTCCGGTGGTGCGTGCGCCATTCCGGCAATCATGAGTACACGCACAATCAGCAATCAAAAAGAACGATTAATTACAATAATGGTAACGCCATTTATTAGTTGCTCTGCAAGAATTCCAGTATTTGCCGTTTTAATTGGATTTGTGATGCCAAGTTATAAAATTGGAATTTTTAATTCTCAAGGTTTGGTGTTTATGGCATTATATCTTATCGGTATCATGGCTGCGTTGATAGCAGCTTATGCTTTTAAAAAGATATTAAAATCGAACGATGTTTCCTATTTAATGTTGGAATTGCCAGAATATAAAAAACCTCATTGGCGAAATGTATTTTATACAGTGTATGGAAAATTAAATAGTTTTATTTTTGGTGCCGGAAAAATCATCTTTTTCGTTTCAATTGTACTGTGGTTTTTAGCCAGCTTTGGACCTAAACATAAAATGGAAGAAGCCATTAATGTTGCCACTATCGAATCATCGATGATGCAATACGATAAAGCAACGACCGAACTGCATATTGCTGCAAAAAAATTAGAAGCATCGTATGCTGGCATTGCCGGTAAATTTATTGAGCCCATTATTCAGCCTTTAGGTTTTGATTGGAAAATTGGGATTGCATTAATTACGTCCTTTGCCGCTCGTGAAGTATTTGTCGGCACAATTTCAACCTTATATTCTATTGGTAAAGATGCCGATAATCTTACCATTAAACAAAAATTACAACAAGAGAAAAATGCAACAGGCAAACCAGTTTTTACGATGGCAGTTGCTTTATCTTTAGTCTTGTTTTATTTATTTGCAATGCAATGCATCAGTACTTTGGCAACCGTTCGCCGCGAAACAAATTCACTAAAATGGCCGTTGATACAATTCGTGTATATGTCCGGAACCGCTTATTTAGTATCGCTTATCGTGTTTCAAATTTTTAAATAGCATTTAATTTAACTCATTAGTGTTTGCACAATTTAACATCCTTTTTTGGATGAGTTATTTTGATTCCTTTAATTTTATTATACTGATGAAATCGATTATTTATGTACTTTTAATATTGATAAGCAATGCTTGCCACAACGCAAAAACACAAAATAATGCATCTACCCAATTCACAAAAAATACGAATCAAAATATGCAAAATAATTTAGATACTGCCACTTTCGGTGGAGGTTGTTACTGGTGCTTAGAAGCATTTTTTCAACGCTTAGATGGTATTGTAAAAGTGGAATCTGGGTTTTCAGGTGGACAAACAGCGCATCCAACGTATAAGGAAGTTTGTACCGGAACAACCGGACATGCAGAAGTGATTCAAGTGGTTTTTGACAGCACGAAAATCCCATTTTCTGAACTCTTAAAAGTGTTCTTTACCATGCATGATCCAACCACATTAAACCAACAAGGAAATGATATTGGCACACAATATCGTTCTGTGATTTTTTACCACCACGATGAACAAAAAAATGCAGCAAATTCTATTATAAACGCTTTGAATACAGCAAAAGTGTACCACCAACCAATCGTAACAGAAGTAACCCTGTTTTCAACATTCTACAAGGCAGCAAGCTATCATCAAAATTATTACAACGAAAATTCCAATGAAAGTTATTGTCGTTTTGTAATCCAGCCTAAATTGGAAAAATTTGAAAAAATTTTTAAAGACTATTTGAAGAAATAAATTCTTTTTTTATTCATGCTTATTCTTCTTCCTCTTTTATTTCATGTCGTTTAGGATAATTAAATAAAAGAGATGTAATGACAGGAACAAAGAATACCAAAACAGTAATGATGGATACAATCATATCAAAATGTTCTGATTCAATATATTTAAAAATCGGCATATTGTGGCTATAATGTGCAGGAATGGACAATAATAGTTTCACACCCAAAATACCAATTACAATAAAAGCTGCTTTCTCTAAAAATGGATATTTTTCCATTAATCTTACAAACGATTGTGCCACAAAACGCATCGCTAAAATTCCAATAAACACACCTGTCCAAATCAAATAGATATTGTCCGTAAATGCAACTGCCGCAAATACATTATCGATAGAAAAGGCCAAATCCATCAACTCCACCAATGCTACAGTTGACCAAAAACTTCCCAATAATCCTAAGGTATATTTATAAAATTTACTCTCTTTTTTATTAAGTAAATCGTCTTCAGTCTTAGGTGTGGATTTGGTATAAAAATAGTCGATAAAAAGATATAATAAGTACAATCCACCTACTGCCTTGAGCCACCATATTTTAATAAGCCATGCTGCCAGTACCAAACAAATACCTCTAAAAATATAGGCACCAACAATTCCATATTTTAAAGCTCTTTTGCGTTGTTCTTTGGGTAAGTCCATAACCATGGTCGCTAATACGGCAGCATTGTCAACCGATAATAAACTTTCAATAAGTATGAGATTTAAAATGATAAGTAGTGCTTGCTGGATGGTGATGTCGTGTAAGACGTGCTGAATGATTTCGTTCATAATTTGTTTAGACTAAAAAAGGTATAACACAAAAAACTGAAAATAAATTCCATTTTTATCTTTAATCAATTTTAACAATTTGTAAAATTAATGTATATTCATATTGAAAACTGTATTTAATATGAAAAGAGAAGTTCTACTTTTAATAGTATTTGGTGCGTTTTTTTTAAAAAATTACGCTCAAACCAAACATTTTCCCATAGCTGGTGCATCAGAAATTGCAGGCTCTAAAATTAATGGTAAATTAGACGACATCACTGATTTTTCGACCTGTACGCAAGTGCCATTTACCATGCCAGATGGCACCAAGCTCATGACAGATATTTACTTGCCCATTTTACAAGATAGTTTTGTGTATAATGATACAATATCATTTAGTCTTTTGCCGGATCCATTTCCACCTATTAAGATTCCAATTTATGCAGTGCTTTTACAAAAAGGCTCACAGTATTTAATTTATGATTCTATCAATGGCGCAGCCAATCCCAATCCATATCAATTGCCCATGATTTTAGAGCGTACACCATACAATAAAAAAGGAGCGATCGAAGGTGCGGCTATGGCATTGTTGGGTTATGCCGGCGCCGTACAAGATATGCGTGGACGATATACGTCTCAAGGTGCTTATCTGCCTTTGTATTCTGATAGTTGGAAAAAATCACCTTATCATAATTATAAACATATTTTAGATATTACAAGCTCGAATAATCCAAAAAATGGAAATAACCATGAAGATGGTTATAATACACTTGAATTTGTAAAAAACCAATTGTATAGAAAATTTGATTTAAATAGAGATGGAAACTATGAAACAACAGATTTGGTTTATAATGGTTCCATCGGCACCTTTGGTGCCTCAGCATTAGGCTATAATCAAATTCAAGCGGCCGCAGCACATAAAATTGACCCATCACAACCAGGACTAAAATGTATGTTTCCTATCGTTGGTCCATTGGAATTTTACAAAAGTACCGGATACCATAATGGCTGCTTACGCGATGGATTGGTAACTGGTTGGCTACGTGGTCAAATAAAAGATTTGCAAGATGAATTAAGAAATATGGATACTGGAATTGATGATACCATTCATACCGCTTTAGATTATAATATGGCAGATAAATTTGAAGCAGCTAATAAGGCTATCGATCATTTTGTAACTGTCAACTATGAAAATTCACCCTGTGGATACTATCCGAATTCCATTGGCAGAAGCGATATGGATGCCAGCAAAGCACCCGTTGATATAAATGGCGAAGGCGATAAAAATGGAACCTATTCTCGATATAGAAATATTGAAGTTCCTACTTTTCACGTTTCTGGTTGGTGGGATATTTTTGTAGATGGTTCTATCGAAACACATAAGTTTATTCAAGATAATATCACACAAAAGAAAAATTTGCAGAAAATTGTCATTGGTCCATGGGCACATCAAACCATTTCCTCCACAAAAACAGGCGATAAAACGTATCCTCAAAATGTAAAAGACATTACAAAAATTGATATAGTCAATATAATAGATGAAGGAGATATCAATATTGCAGATATTGCTAAATCAGAATTGATAAGTTGGTTCCGTTATAATTTAAATTACCATGGTTATAATCAAGTAGCAGAACCCAAAGTGTTGATTCAAAAATCAGCTCAATGGCAAGCACCATTGCCGCAATTACCACAATTAGAGGTGCGATTTCCTGCTCAAGATTATATCATTCCATTTGAGGATTTACTCAACTTTATTTTAGGTGAAACCAACCTAAAACAAGTGCCGATAGAAGTTCGTTTAGGTGGCGTAAACGGTTTGGTCATTCCATTTAAAATTGATTTGCCGGATTTAGGTCCAATCATTGAAGGCTTTAGCACTTCTGGCCCTTTCACTGGAATTCCAAAATATGAATATACACAAATTCCAAGTTTAAGATATTATGTGGTGGGTGCATCCAACGATTCTGCAACCGTATCGTATGCCGGAAATTATTGGATGGAATCGGAAGTATTTCCACCCAATGAAATTCAATGGAAATCAATGTATTTACATCAAAATGGGAAATTAAATTTTTCAGCACCAACTTCAGATGAAGGCTATGGTTCGTATGTCCACAATCCGGATGATCCTATTTTAACAGTAGGTGGTGGTAACATGTTGGAACGAACGCCTCAAGGTGATAGAGATGCACAAGGACAAATGAACCTGGCGGATTCCAATTTTGCCAAATTTACCATGGATAGAGAAGGTGTGCTCAAATTTGAAACAGAGGTGTTGTCGGATTCATTGAGTATCATAGGCTTTCCAAAATTTAAACTGTATGCCAAATCGAATCCAGGAAATGCACCTTCCGGACCAACAGATTGCGATTTCTTTGTTCGAATTTTAGATGTTTATCCGGATGGAAAAGAATTTTTTGTAGTGGAAAGTGCCGTAAATGCACGTGCTCGTGAGTTTGCTCGTTCCATTGCAGAAGGCCATCAAAATGACGATGCACCTTTTACCAATATCGATATCGGTAAAATATATGAATACTATTTTCAAGGTTATCCAATTGCTTATACCTTTGCTCAAGGCCATAAAATTAAAGTGCTAATTTCCAGTAGCAATTATCCACGTTTTCAAGCTAATGCGAATGTACCCATTATGCCGAATGAATTTTTCAGAAGAAAACCGGCTGATGGTCGAACTTACCTGTTTAATGGAGTAGAATATGCACCACGTATTTCCGTACAACGCATCGCCTTTTCTCCACAATATCCAACGCAAATTGAACTGCCGGTTTTTGGTAGCACCAATGTCATCACATCAATTAAACAAAACAACATTAAACCGGATTGGGAAATGAATGTATTCCCAAATCCAAACGATGGATTATTTTCCATTTTTATTAATAAAAATGGAAAATATTTAGCCACTATTTATAATATGTTGGGCGAAAAAATGTGGAGTAATGAAATATCCGACCAATATCAAATGGATATGCGAAATTATGCCAAAGGTCAATATATGTTGGAGATTATTGACTTGAAAAATACGCATCAAAAAGCAACTAAATCAGTTACCATCAACTAGAATTTTTAACCCGATAAAAGGATGAAAATGTTATTAAAAAATAATTTATCAAGATTATTCATCATGCTAATTTGCTTGTTTGTAAGCATAAATAGCATGGCACAAGAAATAAATATCAAAGGCAAAATTAGGGATAAAAAAACAAAAGAAAGTTTGATTGGTGCCAATGTGCAATTGAAAAATACCAATTTTGGTACAGTAACAGATATCGATGGAAATTTTGAAATTAAAGCCAATGCCACATTGCCCGGAATATTGGTGATTTCGTATTTGGGATATGCCGATCAGGAAATCAACATTATATCAGAAAACCAAACATTAGATATTGCCTTAGAAGAGCAGGAAATACGCGTGAGCAATGATATTGTTATTTCTGCTTCGAGAGTTAGTGAGCGCATACAAACTTCACCTTCTTCCATACAAAAATTGAATGCGAAACAAATTCAAAATGTGGCTTCCGGTAATTTTTACCAAAGCTTAGGTAACATGAAAGAGGTGGATATCACCACCAGCAGCATGGGCTTTCAAGTTTTTAATACACGTGGATTTAATACCACTGCACCGGTTCGCGTGGTGCAGTTTATTGATGGAATGGATAACCAAGCGCCGGGATTAAATTTTCCCGTTGGGAATTTAGTCGGCGCTAACGACTTAGATTTAGAAAGTGTGGAGGTGATTTCAGGTGCATCATCGGCATTATATGGCGCAAATGCGTTTCAAGGTGTATTGAGTATGCAAACTAAAAATGCTTTCGATTATAAAAATTTGCAACTCAAAATTAAAGGCGGCAATCGGCACCTTATAGATGCACAACTTCGATATGCTAATGCCTTTGGGAAAAAGAAATACGATAGAGATGTATTCGGATTTAAAATAAGTGGTGGCTATTTTAGTGCGAATGATTGGATGGCCGATGATTCCATTGCCAACCTTTATGGCGATATTGAAACCGATGTGAATGTGAGTACAGTGGTGCGTAAATTACAATTTAGTGAGGATACAGCAATTGCTCGTCAGTTTAGAGCCTTGAATGCGTATTTAGATTTTTTTCCAAATGCATTTCCCGGAATTATCAATGTTAAAACACCTGGCTACATGGAGCAAGATTTAACCGATAATAAAACACAAAGCATTAAAGCAAATTTGGCGTTGTACGCTCGACCCATTCAAGATATGCAATTAGAATATCAATATAAATTTGGATTGGGAACTGCCGTCTATCAAGGAGCGAATCGATACAATGTAAAGAATATTTTATTCCAACAACATAAAGTGCAACTTGATTATAAAGGGTTTATGTTGAAATATTATACCACGCAAGAAAATGCCGGTAAGTCGTATGATATGGTATTTAGTGCCATTAATTTATCAAAAATTGGCATCAGCAGATATGTATCTAATTTTATTAAATCTTATTTTTCACACCTGTCTGATTTTACAAATTCATTTAAAAATGATCCTGAAAATGCCGATGTACAAACTTCCAGAGATGCCGCTTTGCAAGAAGCTTATACAAATGCGTATTTACAACCAGGTACTGCTTCTTTTGATTCTGCCTACGCTATTATTGTGGATGATGCCAACTTGTCAACCGGCGCTAAATTTCAGGATAAATCTTCATTACATCATGTGGAAGCATTATACAATCATAACTTCAAGCATAGTATTAATTGGATAGTAGGTTCTTCTTTCCGTATGTTTATTCCACGTTCCTATGGCTCCATATTTTATGATACTTTAGTCAATATGGCCGATACCTTAGCCGATGGTTCACCGGATTTAAAAGCAAAATTTATCAACTTAAATACTTGGGAAGTAGGTGCCTACACGCAAATAAGTGTGGACCTTTTTAAAAACCATTTAAAATTAGTTGGTTCTGCACGTATTGATAAAGCAGAAAATTTTAAAGTGCAATTTTCACCGAGAGTTTCTGTTATTGGAACGTATAAAAACAATACCTTCCGTTTCTCGTATCAACAAGCATTTAGAACTCCGACACTCCAAAATCAATACATCTCCTTAAACTTAGGTGCCATTCAATTATTAGGTAATTTACACGGCGCCGAAGGCTACGATTTCCAATCCGTGAAAGATTTTAGAGAAAAATACAATACGACATTTGAAATCGATCCAAGTATTTTAAAACCGATTAAACTAGATCCAATAAAACCGGAACAAGTGAACTCTTGGGAAATTGGATATCGTGGTGCCTTTTTTAATAAATTATACATCGATATATCGGCTTATTTTAATCGCTATTTTCATTTTATTGGCGATTTGCGTTTTTATATGCCAAGCAATAAAGAAATTGTAGTGGGCTCTGAAGCGGGCAGCGATGCCATGCTCACCGGTGCTTACCACCTAATTCAAATGCCTACCAATGCCAAACAAAAAGTAGATGCATTTGGTGCGTCAATCGGTATTAATTATTATATCTGGAAGTCGCTCATTGGTTCATTCAATTATACGTATTCCGGCATTAATACTAAAAATTTATACGACCCAATTATTCCGGGTTTCAATACACCCAATCATAAATTTAATATCGGTGTGAGTGCGCAACGCATTTGGAAAGGATTAGGCTTTGGCATTCAATTTAAATGGGTAAATCAGTATCAATGGGAAAGTACCTTCGGCGACGGAACGGTTCCTAGCTACCATACTTTAGATATGCAAGTATCGTATGAGTTTCCACGATGGTTTACCTTGCAAGTAGGTGGTGCTAATATTTACAACAATAAACATATTGAAGCTTATGGATCTCCAAAAATTGGCGCCATTGGCTATGCTTCTATTTTGTTTGATTTGGAAAGAAATGGATTGGAAACAGAACGTTGGATAAAAAAGAAAAAAAATAAAGAATAACAAGTATTAAATTAGCTATTTTTGTATGCAATGAGTACAAAATTATCCATCATCGTTCCGGCGTATAATGAAGAAAATACGATTCAACATATTTTAAAAAAAATAAATGAGGTTGTCCTGATCCAGCAAATAGAGAAAGAAATCATAGTAGTAAACGATTGCTCGCAAGACCAAACAGAACAAAAGGTGATGGCGTTTCAACAACAAAATCCCGATGTAACAATTGTGTATAAAAAGCATGAAGTAAACAAAGGCAAAGGTGCTGCGTTGCGAACCGGTTTTCAAAATGCTACCGGCGATTTTGTAATTGTACAAGATGCCGATATGGAATACGATCCCAATGAGTTTAATATTTTGATGAAGCCCATTTTAGATGGCTTTGCCGATGTGGTGTATGGCTCACGGTTTATGGGTGGAAAGCCGCACCGTATTTTATTTTTCTGGCATACCATTGGCAATAAAATTCTTACGTTTATTTCCAATATGTTTACCAACTTGAATTTGACAGATATGGAAACCTGTTATAAAATGTTTCGCCGAGAAATTATTCAAAAGATAGAATTAAAAGAAAATAGGTTTGGTTTTGAACCGGAAGTGACCGCAAAGGTGGCTAAAATTCCCAAAATACGCATTTACGAAGTGGGCATTTCCTACTATGGACGCACCTATGAGGAAGGCAAAAAAATAGGCATGAAAGATGCCTTTCGCGCCTTGTATTGTATTATTCGATATAATTTATTTGAATAAAATAAACCACGCACCATTTATACACAAAAAACAGTGGAAAAGCCCAAGCGTGTTAAAAAGTTCACCTAAAGTTCAATATTAATTCTTATTTAAAGTGTGCAGAATTCATTGATTTGAATTAATTTTGTAAGCCGTGCCTAAAGTACGGCGGCCGAAATTAAAACAACGTATATGAAGGAAATTTACAAACCCCAAACTTTTCTTAGTGTTATTTTAAATTCTAAAAACGAGGATACTACATCTTTGTTTTTCCGTACGAAAGCAGCTGCATTTATGAAAAATAAATACGCATTTTTATTGCTGGCATTTTTGTTGTTTTTGGGTGGGAATTGTTCGGGGCAGACGACTGCAATTTATGAAGTTGCTTCTACTACTACAGTAACACCCACTGGAACAGCACCAAGTGGTTCATCTGTTAGTTACACTCAAACATACACTGCAGCTAAACAAATTACAAAAGATAATTCCGCCACACTTACTCTTACTGGATATGCTGGCTATAAAATAACTCAGATTACGTTAGAGATGAAGTCTAATACTTCTAAAGGAATAGGAACTTTAAGTGTAGTAGCAGGAAGTACTACAATATCGTCTGTTAGCCCGACTGCTGCTTTTAATACTGCTTCTTGGTACGGAGCCTGGAGTACTTCTTATGTTAATGTAGTAAAAACACCTACTGCCTATTCTATTGGTTCAGGTGAAAATGTTGTTATTTCAATTGCAGCTACTGAAAATAGTTTATACATACAAAAATATACAATTGTATATGAATCTGTTGCACCTTGTTCTTCTCCTCCTACAACTGAGGCAACCAATATTATTGCAACTCCTACAACTACAAGTACTGCATTATCTTGGACAAATGGGAACGGAACTAATCGTGCAGTTTTTGTAAAACAAACTAGTAGCGGTACACCTTCTCCTATAGATGGAACTACTTACACTGCCAATACCACTTTTGGCTCAGGCACTCAAATTGGTTCTTCAGGTTGGTATTGTGTATATAATGGCACTGGTAACTCAGTTACTATATCGGGTTTAACTCCTTCAACTACATACAGAGCAATGGTTGTAGAATATAATTGCAGTCCGGGTTCTGAAAAATATTTAACAAACACTGCATCTGATAATCCTAATAACTTTACGACACTTACTCCACCAGCCAATGATGAATGTAGCAATGCAACAGATGTAATAGTAGGTTCTACAACTGCTGGGACTACCACTTCAGCTACTTTAAATACTTTGACAAGTGAACCTTATGCCTATACATCTGATGTTTGGTATAAAGTAACTCCCACGTGTACAGGGACATTAACCGTTTCTACTTCTACATCAGGACAGGATTTAGACATTTATGTTTTTAGTACATCCTGTCCAAGCTCTGCAACTTCTTATGTAATTGGTGGGAACGGTGCAGCAACTTCAAAAACTACAGAAACAACGTCTGCTTTTTCCGTTACTAATGGCACTACTTATTATATACGCATAGCACTTTATGGAACAGCAACTGGTACCTTTAATGTTACAGTAGCAGGAACACAAGCACAGCCGAGTGTCATCACTCCACCAAGCAACCTTTGTGTAGGCAGTTCAGCAACCTATTCAGTTACTAATATTACAGGTCTTACATTCATTTGGACTTTGCCAAGTGGTTGGTCAGGTACAAGCACTTCAAATAGTATATCAGTTACTCCAAATACAACAGGAGGTACTATTTCTGTTGCTGCTGTTGGTTGTGCAACTAGCACACCTAGAACATTAATAACAGCAACCCCAGTGGCTACACCCACACAACCCAATCCTATTGTTGGGGAAACATCGCCTTGTCCAGGAGTGGAAGAGGTATATTCGGTAGATCCGGTAGCTGGTGCTACTTCTTATACTTGGACCTTACCAAGTGGATGGAGTGGTTCATCTACAACAAATAGTATTACTGCTACTTCAGGAACTTCGGGTGGTACAATAAGTGTAACGGCAAATAATGCATGTGGTAGTAGCACTGCAAGTACACTTGCTGTAACTATATTGACAACACCATCAGCACCAACAGCCACTGCTGGTACAGCCATTGATGGAACTTCATTTACTGCCAACTGGAACAGCGTAGCAGGTGCTACAGGCTATTATGTAGATGTTTATACAAGTAATCCAAGCCCTACAGACTTGTTTATTTCGGAATATGTAGAAGGCAGTAGTAATAATAAATATATAGAAATATATAATGGTACTGGAACATCTGTTAACCTAAGTAATTATAAATTACGTTTGTTTGCAAACGGAGCTATTTCTCCTACAAATGATATAACATTAAGCGGAACATTGGCAGATGGTGCCGTAATTGTATATCAAAATAGTGGATCTACAATTTATGCAGGTAGTACAACTGATAATGCCGCATGTAATTTTAATGGAGATGATGCGGTTGCTTTATATAAAACCACAACGTCGAGTTATGTAGATATATTTGGACGAATAGGGGAAGACCCAGGTACTGCATGGACGGCAGCAGGTGGTTATTCAACCTTAGATAAAACCTTGGTAAGAAAATCTTCAATCATTTCGGGAGTTTCATCAAATCCATCTTCAGGTTTCCCAACTTTAGCAACAGAATGGGATTTATATAGTCAAGATGATGTTTCACATTTAGGCAGCCATGATATAGTTGCAGGAAAACAATATGTACTTGGTTATGAAAACGTTTATACAACCAGCACCTCTTTAGTAGTTACTGGTTTATCGCCTAATACTACTTATTACTATGTAGTAAGAGCAGATAATGGAAATTGTTCTTCACCCAATTCTAATGAAATAAATGTCACTACCACTTCTTGTGCCGCAGCAACGCATACGGTTACAAGTATTTTACCAACTACTGGCCCCGTTGGCACTAGAGTAATGATAACAGGAACTGGTTTTACTAATGTTACGGATATTACCATGGGTGGTGTAGCCGTTACAGATTTTACAGTATTAAATACTACTACTATAATTGTTAGAATTCCAAGTGGGGCAACCACAAATTCTATAAATATATATAACAGCGGCTGCCCTAAAGCATCGCCTACTTTTACTGTATTAATAAGCGACGGTAATTGTGGAGCCGGAGGTGCTATTACTGCATCCGATTTATTTATATCAGAAGTATATGATGCAGAAGTAGGCAGTAGAGGATATATCGAAATATATAATGGTACTGGTGCTGCGGTTAATTTATCCTCTTATAAGTTAAAAATATACACAGGTGCTACTACTTGGGTTACGTTAAGCGGAACTTTAGGTATTAATCAATTTGCCGTAGTAAAAATCGGTAATAGTGGCACTAACTGTGATGCGACTATTTCTGCAACCGGAGCTTTATTAATAAATAGAAGTACCTCATCGGGATATAATAAAAATGACTACATAGAATTATATAAAGGCACTACTAAAATAGATAGAGTACAAACACCAAATGAAACTGGATTTAACTTAGAAAGAAACACACTTACAGGCGCACCCTCTCCAACATTTAATGCTGCTAATTGGACACTTACAAGTACAGAAACTTGTTCAACTTTAGGTACTTCTTCACTTACTAGCAACCCTTTATTGGTCATAAACACAAGCCCAATTGACAATTCCATTTGTCCTGTTGGAAGTATTCAATTTAGCGTAGCTGCTACAGCTAATCCTTCACCAGTATCAACCTATAATTGGTATTATAATAATTCATTAGATATGGCTGGTTGGCAATTAGTAAGTGGTAATATTGCAAGTGCAACCGGTACAAATACGGCAACACTCACGCTACCAGCAGATTTTGCTCCATTGTATAATTATCAATTTTATTGTGTAGTAACTAAATCAAATGGCGGAAATACTTGTACAAAATATACTGACGCAGCTCGTTTTATTTATCCAACTGCCAGATATTATAGAACTAAATTAAGCACCACCAATGGAAGTTGGACAACTGCCTCCGAATGGGAAATGACAGATGATGCAAATTTTGTATCACCTACACCTATTACTGCATGTGCTTATCCTTGTTCTGCAAATTCATCCGCAGCAGTTATTCAAAACGGAACTAAAACAACGATAGGAGATGGAATAGCAAGTTTTACAACAGATATTGATAAACTAACCATAGAAAATACAGGTACTTTAGAGTTGCATACTAAATCTAAAATTACTGTATATGATAGTACTGCTGCCGGTGCAGACATAATTGTAAATGGAACATTGATAGATAGAGGTTCTACAAGCAATGGGGTGTATTTTACGGGTTCATCTTATACAAACGGTTCAGGTTGGATATTAGGAAATGCAGGCACTATAATAAAAACAAATGCCTCCTCAGTAGATGATTATAAAACACATTATCAAGATGGAATTAGTAATATACCTGATGGCTCAAGTGGTGCAAAGTGGACTTACAGTTACAATGGTGATGGAAACCCATCGGTAAATGCCGTAGGTATGTATTACCCAAATTTATATTTCGAAAATACTACAGGAGTTTTTCATGATTTTATTACGGCAACATCATTATTAAAAGGAACTACAGATTATTGTACAGTAAAAGGTAATATGTTTATAGGAACAACAGGCAGTAGTGGTGTGCAAATTTATAATAATAACACCTATAGTCAAGCGATGAAAATATTGGGGAGTTTGTCTATTGGCTCGGGGTCTTCATTTACAAATATTTCCTATAATGGTTCAACATCTTCTGTGCATGGTTACGGAACAGGTATTGAATTATTTGGCAATTTAACCAATAACGGCACACTTACCAATAATGCTAATTCAACCGGAATTCTTATGTTTTCAGGCGGAGCCACTCAAGCGGTTAGCGGCTCAGGAACATTTAATTTATGGAATGTAGAACTGAATAAAAATACTCAAACATTAGTTGACCAACAAGTGAACTTAACAGCCGATAATAAGCTGAATTTTAATAGTGGAGGTATATTAAAAACAGGTACTAACGTTTTTAGTGTTTCTAATGGCGATGCAGTAAATGCCGTTACCGGTTTTCAAACACCATTTATTGCAAACACTGGCGCACCTAATTATTCTAATGATAAATATGTATGGGGTAAATTGGAAAGATATATCAATAGTTCCGCTATTTACGTATATCCTATAGGTGATGCAGTGGCGGGAGAAGGCTATAATCCGTTGCGCTTCGACAGAAAAACAGGCGATGGTAAGGCTACAGCACAATTTATTCCTGTTGCCGGTGGTGCCGGAAATTGTGTAATAGGCCCAATATATTTTTCATGTGGTGGTGTTACCAAATTTTTCGAATACCAGAAAATGACCAGCGAAGGGAAATGGAATATGAGCAGCAGTACCGGCACTACTTTTACGTATGATATTTATTTACACCCCAATCAAGTTAATTTAGATATTTATCCCAATGAAGATGCTAATGCCGATCCTTTATTTTATAAAAAAAATTATAGAGCCTTAAAATCTTTAACAGGAACAACGGATTGGAAATCTTATGCTGGCGACCCTGCAACCTGTTCTACTTGTGGCGATATCTGCGAAGTCGGTTATTATTACAATATTCCGGGTAAAGGGTATTCCGGATTTTCAGATTTTGCACCTGCGGGAGGTAACTTAAATTCTACTGCTCTTCCTGTCGAGCTCACCTCCTTTACCGGACAGTGTACCGACGGCGAAGTGCTATTGAATTGGACAACCGCCTCCGAGTTTAATAGTCAAGCCTTTTTAGTGCAACGTTCCGAAGATGGTATCCATTTTCAAACGATTGCCACAGTGCCAAGTGCAGGAAATTCTGCTCAATTGAGAACGTATTCCATTGTCGATACTTCTGCGGAGACTACGTCAAATTATTATCGCTTAGTGGAAATTGACCAAGATGGCAAACAAACCATTTATTCATTTATCCATGTTCGATGTGGTGAAGTAAATGGTATGAATGTATATTACAACCAACCGAATGTAGTGGTGGAAGTGAGCTCTACCACCGACAAACCAATTAGCTTGAATGTGTTTGAAATCTCCGGAAAATTAATCCATCAAGAAAATAAACTGGTGCAACGAGGATATAATAGTTTTAATTTGAATTTGAAAAATAAATTAGCGGATGGCATTTACATCATTCAAGTAATCGATGAAAAATCGATCCAGGCTAAAAAAGTAATGGTGCATTAAACGTATAAATGCTTTGTTTTTTTTCAGTATTAGAATGTCAGTTGGATGCTTTCTAATCCACTTTTCCAACTTTCGACTAGCCATTGCGCAGCAAAAGTTAGAAAAGATGGAAGTAGCTTTTTTTCAGAATAATATTAGTATTGAAAAATAATAAGTAAATGTTTTATTGAACCTCCATAAAAGAACCAGTAGCAGGCACTTCCTTAATTTCATAAAATTTAAGGGCTTCTAATTTTGATTTTTCCGACTTTAGCACACGCACATAAAAATGCCTTCCATTTAAACATTGACATGCTTCACATGAAATCAGGCCATCTTCATTTTTAGATCTAATTTCAAGAATATTTATTTCTTGTTTAACTAAATGACTTTTTACAGCACCTAATAATTGTGATTCCGTCGGTTTTACCAACCAATTAAGATGCCACGGATTTTGACATTTTGTTTCATCATATTGCATCCAAATTTCAGCCTTATTTTTCGGTTTAGAAGGCTTGTTTTTTCTACCACAAGCAAAAGAGATGGTAGATAATAAAATAAAAATAAAAGCAAATAAATTACGCATAGAATAACAATTTATTGTTTAAAATGAGAAGAAGTTTGTTCTACATTTACATGGGCATTTTTACCAATAAACACGGCTCTGTTGTCTTCAAAATGTCCACTCGGAAATTGATAGGCTACCGGAAAATCATATTCTGCTACATGTTCCTGTATAATTTCTTCTGCAGTTTTCCCAAACGGAATGGCATTGTCTTTCATATCTGTCATGCCACCTACTAATAAGCCTGCTAAATTTTTCAATTTTCCGGCTCGTTTTAAGGCCATCATCATTCGATCGATATGATATAAATATTCATCCAAATCTTCAAGTAAAAGAATTTTTTTATTGGTATCTAAAATGGTTTTAGTACCTAAAATAGAATATAAAATGGACAAATTTCCACCTACAATTTCACCTTGCATACTTCCATTTCTATTAAAGGGATGTGCCGGAAAAGTATATTCTAATGACTTACCAAATAAAGCATTTTTAAGTGACGAAATGGCGTCGGTTGTATTTGTCGCAAAATTAATAGGCATTGTAGCATGTAAACTTTCAACACCAATATTACAGCTTAATTGCGTATGAAAATACGTAAAATCGGAATAGCCGATGAGCCATTTCGGATGGTCTAAAAACGCCCGAAAATCTAAATTATCCATGATGCGTACACTACCATAACCGCCACGTGCAGCAATAATTGCTTTTATATTCGGATCGTTGAGCATGCGTTGAAAATCGGCTTGACGTTCCATATCACTTCCACCATATTGATGGTCTTCTTTGCCAATGGTATCGCCTACAATCACCTTTAAATTCCAGCTTTCTAAAATTTCGATGGCCTTTTGAATATCGCCTAAGCTTATTTTTCGTGCCGGACAAGTAATGCCAATGCTGTCTCCTTCTTTTAAAAATGGTGGTCGTATCATGTTGTATTGTTCCGCTTCAAAAATACTATTTTTTGAAGTTCATACTTCCATAATTTTAATACTTTATATAAAAATCAAATATTGCTTAACTTAGCGCCATGTCCACTCCAAAAAGATATACCGTTACGGCCGCTTTGCCTTATGCAAATGGTCCTTTACATATTGGCCATTTAGCAGGTGCATATATTGCGGCTGATGTATATGTTCGCCATTTACGTTTGCAAGGAAAAGATGTTATTTTTGTTTGTGGAAGTGATGAGCATGGCGCCGCTATTACCATTAAAGCTAAAAAAGAAAATACCACACCACAAGCTATTGTTGACCAATATCATTCGGTAATTCGAGATAGTTTTGAAAAATTTGGAATTACCTTTGATATTTATCATCGTACATCTGAGAAAATTCATTACGACACCTCACAAGATTTTTTTAGAGTGTTGAATGAGAAAGACGCATTTGAAATTATTGAAAGTGAACAGTATTTTGATGAAGAAGCCAAGCAATTTTTAGCAGATAGATATATAATGGGTACTTGTCCGAAATGTGCAAATGAAAATGCGTATGGCGATCAATGTGAAAAATGTGGCAGTTCATTAAATCCAACGGATTTAATTCATCCTAAATCGACCTTAACACATTCTACTCCAATTTTGAAAAACACCAAACATTGGTTTTTAAAATTAGATACACAACAAGAGGAAATTAAAAATTGGCTAGATAAGACTGGTGGTGAAAACAATTGGAAAGCTCATGTGTTAGGACAATGCAGAAGTTGGCTGAACGATGGATTGAAGCCACGTGCCATGACAAGAGATTTGGATTGGGGAATTCCGGTTCCACCAGAAATGGAAGGCAGTGCAGGCAAAGTGCTATACGTTTGGTTGGATGCGCCCATTGGTTATATTTCAGCAACAAAGCAATTGTTTTTAGAGAAAGCCAATCAACAAATTAATTTTTCCTACACACATCGCACATTTGAAAATGCACAAATAGAAGATTGGAAAAAATACTGGCAAGATGAGGAAACACAACTCATTCATTTTATTGGAAAAGATAATATTGTGTTTCATTGTATCACATTTCCAGCGATATTGAAAGCACACGAAAATTATATTTTACCGAGCAATGTGCCTGCCAATGAGTTTATGAATTTGGAAGGAGATAAAATTTCTACTTCGAGAAATTGGGCGGTTTGGTTGCATGAATATTTGGAAGAATTTCCGGGAAAAGAAGATGAACTACGTTATTGCTTAATTGCGAATATGCCAGAAAATAAAGACGCTGAATTTACTTGGCAAGATTTTCAAAATAGAGTAAACAATGAGCTGGCAGCAAATTTGGGCAATTTTGTAAATCGTGTGGCAGTGCTTACACACAAATTTTACAAGGGTGAAATTCCAAATGTAGATACAGCAACATATAGTGTTGTTTTTGATGAAATAAATGAACTCAAACAAAAGTTGCATACTGCTATTGGCAATTTTAAATTTAAAGAAGCCTTGCAATGTGCCATGCAAATATCATCTGTAGGAAATAAATTTTTAGGCGATAATGAACCATGGAAATTAATTAAAACGAATGAAGAACATGCAAAAGTAATAATGCGCGTAAGCATTGATATTTGTGCTATTTTGACCGAAGTGATTGCGCCATTATTGCCATTTACTTCTGCTAAATTAAAACATCAGTTTAATGATTTCACTGAAAAAATAAATCCTGCTCAAATCTTATTTGAGAAAATTACCGATGAACAAGTTGCTTATCAAATAGAGAAATTAAATAAAACAAAAGTAACGAAGCAAGAAAATAATTTAGAAATGATGCCTTCAAAAGCTGAAATTACTTACGATGATTTTTCAAAACTAGATATTCGAACCGGCATCATTTTAGAAGCAGAAAAAGTGCCCAAAGCCGATAAATTATTGAAATTATTAGTGGATGTAGGTTTTGAAAAACGTACTATTGTTTCCGGTATTGCGGAACATTTTGCTCCCGAAGAAATTATAGGAAGAGAAGTTTCCGTGTTGATTAATTTAGCACCTAGGAAATTGCGTGGAATTGAAAGCAATGGCATGATATTAATGGCTGAAGATGGAAACGGAAAATTATATTTTGTGAATGCTTCGCATGTTGCCGCCGGAAATTCAATTAAGTAATGTAGTAATAAAACGATGCAATCACATTCATTATTCTAATTTTCCGGCATGTTCGGCTGTTATTTCTAAAATATTATTATAGTGTTTGCTGCTTTTTAGAACTAATAAATTTATTTTTTCAGACTTATTGTATGGCACTTTGTGTGCATATTTATAAAAGAAAAGTTCTAACGAATTTTCAGGTTTATTTTGTTTTTCAAATTGACGAGTACTTGCCGGTAATACAATCTTGTCGTATTTGTCATGGTACAACTGTGTTTGAATTTTTTGAGGAACTAAAATGATATCAGCTTGTTCATTTAAAATTTCTTGTACACTCAATTGCTTTCCGGATGTAGTGTGTTTTCCAGATGCAAAAACACTATTCCAATTGCCCATCCAAGAGATATAATTATCATAATACACCACTGCATGCCCATTTTTTATGGATGACAAATCATTGGCAAGATAATACATATTACTATAGTCACTTTGTAGCGTTTTTTCAAGAAAGGAAAAGGCCGTTTTGAAACCAAAAAATCCAACAAAAATAGCCGTAGCAATGGCTTGTGAAATAGACCTAAAGTCGCGAATAAACAATAAGCATAAAACCATACAACCAATGTAGATACTGTAGTAATTTTTATAGGCTAAGTTTTCTTCTTGAGAAAATGTACATACATAGATACTTGGAATTATAATGAATCCTACTGCAATGGCATAATACCGAAAATGTAAATCTTTTCTTTCTTTTAAGAAATAGAAAATAACACCAATCACTAATGGTAAAATCATAAAACGCAAATAATGCATTAAAAAATAAAAAGCATCCTTGTTGAAAAATCCTAAAATAGATTTTGAATCCGTTGAGGTGTGTAACCAATGGTAAGGTGCTATTTTTCCGAAATATAGATATCTATAAAAGTAAAAAATAGCAATAGGTAGGATTAAAAACAAGATTGTTTTTCGAATTCTACTTAAAATGAATTTCCGTTTGTATCGTTCTTTTAATTCTTTAATATCCCAATAGCTTACTAAAATTAATGGCATTAAAATAAAAAAATTGTCGATACGCGCTATGATATTGACAGCCGTCCAAATCATCAACCAACTGTAACGATGTTTCCAAAAGGAGCGCAATGCCAACAACCATAACATACCTTGAAATAAGATTTCATCGCCTAAAACACCTGCCCAAATTTGGGTACTCATAAACAACAAACCCACCAACAATAAATTTATACTCCAAAATCTTGAATCAATAATACGTTGTAACAAATAAATAGATACGATTATACTGATGGCAGAAATGGTAAGCGCAGCCTTGATTGTAGTAAACTTAAAAAAATGAATAAGTGTCCAAAGCGCCGTTACATATAAGAAATTTGTACTATCATCAAACGCATTTATTTGCAAATTAGAAACTTGAAAAAACCATATTTTATAATGTTCTAAATTTTCGGCATAGATGAAGTTGGCAGTACTACATGCTGCCGGCTGTGTGTAAATGGGCAATAATTTAAAAAAAAACCAGCATAAAGGAATGGCTAACAAAAGCGCAAATTGGAGTCTTTTCATAGAGTTGTAAGATAAAATAGATTTCTTTAAATAAAAATCATTTTATAAATTTAGCAAAAATTAGAAAAATGAGCTTAGATAAACAATTTGAACAAGCACAAGTAGATGTAAAATCACTAACTAAAAGACCTTCAGACATGCAATTATTAGACTTGTATGCTTTTTTTAAACAAGCAACTGAAGGCGATAATAAAACCTCAAAACCAGGCATGTTCGACATTAAAGGTAAATTTAAATGGGAAACGTGGAAGGCAAAATCAGGAATGAGTACAGACGTTGCGCAACAAAAATACATTGATTTAGTAAGTGAGCTATTACAAACACATAAATAAAAATTAGATCTATTTTAAATTATCTAATTACAGATGCTTTATGTATTTGTAATTTAGATTAATTCCAAACTATCATAAATCAAAAAAATTAACCTTAATGAAAAGTTTTTTCTATGTCAAATGGTTAATTTTGCATCGATTTTTTTGAAATCTCATTATCATGGCAAAAGAAAGTTTTTTCTCTTCATCAATCGGCAGAAAATTAGTTGTCGGTTTTACAGGATTATTTTTAATATCATTTTTAATTGTACACGTAGGCATCAATGCTTTGATACTCTTAAATGACAATGGTGAAACATTTAACGAAGCGGCACATTTTATGTCGCATTTTTGGCTAATTCGTATCATGGAAATAGGCTTGTTGGTAGGAATCTTAATCCATATCGGATTAACACTAAAATTAACCATTGAAAATAAGAAAAAAAGACCTGTACCGTACGCAGTACAACCAGGAAATGCCAATTCTAAATGGTATTCTCGTTCCATGGGCGTTCTAGGATCTTTATTGTTGATATTCTTAGTGGTACACATGGCCGATTTTTGGTGGGCGACTAAAAAAGCATTATACATCACCCACGAAGTGGATAATCCATATCAAGAAATAGTGAAAACCTTAAAAGAACCAATCTTTTTGGTTATATATGTAATAGGTGTATTTTCATTAGGATTTCATTTGTTGCATGGATTTCCAAGTGCATTTCAATCTTTAGGATTAAATCATAAAAAATATACACCGATGATTAAAGCCGCTGGAACAGCTTTTTCAATAGTGGTTCCCGGCTTGTTTGCAATCATAGCATTAGCAGTTTTTTTTGGTTTAGTTCAATAAATTTAGTTCAAGTACAAATTTTAAAATAAGATGGCTCTTAATTCAAAAATACCCCAAGGAGATATAGATAAAAAATGGACCGATTACAAAGGTCACGTCAAATTAGTAAATCCGGCAAATAAACGTAAATTAGAAATCATAGTCGTAGGAACTGGTTTAGCTGGCGCTTCTGCTGCCGCAACATTAGGCGAACTAGGCTATCGTGTAAAAGTATTTTGCTTCCAAGATTCACCACGTCGTGCACACTCTATTGCGGCACAAGGTGGTATTAATGCTGCGAAGAATTATCAAAATGATGGTGATTCTGTTTATCGTTTATTTTATGATACAGTAAAAGGTGGCGATTATAGAGCACGTGAAGCAAACGTTCATCGTTTGGCAGAAGTATCCGTAAATATTATCGATCAATGTGTAGCGCAAGGCGTTCCTTTTGCACGCGAATATGGTGGTTTCTTAGATAATCGTTCATTTGGAGGCACACAAGTAAAACGTACATTTTATGCAGCAGGCCAAACCGGACAACAACTATTATTAGGGGCATATTCCGCATTAGAACGCCAAGTAGCCGTAGGCAGTGTTAAACAATATACTCGGCATGAAATGTTAGATGTGGTTATGGTAGATGGTAAAGCGCGTGGCATTATTGCTCGTGATCTAATTACAGGTAAATTAGAACGTCATTTTGGTCATGCAGTGGTATTGGCAACTGGTGGATATGGCAATGTGTTTTATTTGTCCACCAACGCGATGGGTTCTAATGTTACGGCCGCGTGGAAAGCACATAAACAAGGTGCCTTTTTTGGCAATCCTTGTTACACTCAAATACATCCAACCTGCATTCCCGTTTCCGGCGATCATCAGTCCAAATTAACGTTAATGTCCGAATCATTGAGAAACGATGGTAGAATTTGGGTGCCTAAGAAAAAAGATGACAATAGAAAACCAAACGATATTCCCGAAGAGGAACGCGATTATTATTTAGAAAGAAGGTATCCTGCATTTGGTAACTTAGTACCTCGAGACGTAGCGTCTCGTGCCGCTAAAGAGCGTTGCGACGCTGGCTATGGCGTAGGTACCACCAAACAAGCGGTTTACTTAGATTTTAGATATAATTTAATAAATAAATATGGACGTACAGAAGCCTCTAAGTTAGGAATCGAAAATCCGGATGAAGCAACTTTAATTCGTTTAGGAAAGGAAGTGGTGAAAGAACAATACGGCAACTTATTTGAAATGTATGAAAAAATTACAGCAGAAAATCCATACGAAGTACCAATGAGAATTTATCCTGCTGTACATTATACGATGGGCGGACTTTGGGTAGATTATGAATTAATGACATCCGTTCAAGGCTTATATGCTTTAGGAGAATGTAATTTCTCCGACCATGGCGCAAATAGACTAGGCGCTTCCGCATTAATGCAAGGATTGGCAGATGGTTATTTCGTAATTCCTTATACCATCGGTAATTATTTAGCAGATGAAATTGCAACGAAACCAATTCCAACAGATAGCAAAGAATTTACTGATGCAGAAAAAGCAGTGGCAGATCGCATTTCTATTTTAATGAACATAAAAGGAACTAAATCCGTGGAAAGTTTCCACAAACGTTTAGGGAAAATCATGTGGGAAAAATGTGGTATGGCTCGCAATGAAAAAGGATTAACAGAAGCCATCATTGAAATTCAAGCATTGAGAAAGGAATTTTGGAGCGATGTGAAAATTCCAGGTTCAATAAACGAATTTAATCCTGAATTAGATAAAGCCGGTCGCGTGGCAGACTTCATAGAATTGGGTGAGTTGATGTGCAGAGATGCTTTAAATAGAAAAGAAAGTTGTGGAGGTCATTTCCGTGAAGAATCTCAAACTGAAGAAGGTGAAGCACAACGAGACGATGAAAACTTTAAGTTTGTTTCGGCTTGGGAATACAAAGCTGAAAGCGATTGGACTTTGAATAAAGAAGAATTGATTTACGAGAATATAAAAATAGCGGCAAGAAGTTATAAATAAAAGTAAATAAATGTGTCAATTAGCAAAGCTAATTCTCTAATTATTAAAAAAAATTATGGAACATTACAATATGAACCTCACACTGAAAGTGTGGCGACAAAAAAACAGCAACGATAAAGGTGGTTTGGAAACATACCAAGTGAAAAATATTTCATCAGAAATGTCTTTCTTGGAAATGTTTGATGTATTAAACGAACAATTAATCGAAGAAAATAAAGAACCTATCGCATTCGATCACGATTGCCGTGAAGGGATTTGCGGAATGTGTTCAATGTATATCAACGGTCGTCCACATGGTCCATGGCATGGAACCACTACCTGCCAATTGCACATGCGAGCATTCAAAGATGGCGATACGATTGTAGTAGAGCCTTGGCGGGCACAAGCTTTTCCAGTAATTAAAGATTTAGTAGTTGACAGAGCTGCTTTTGATAGAATCATTCAAGCAGGTGGTTATGTTTCTGTAAATACAGGTGTTACGGTAGATGCAAATGCTATGCCCATTCCAAAAGTAGATGCGGATAAAGCATTTGCTGCTGCAGCTTGTATCGGTTGTGGCGCTTGTGTAGCTGCATGCAAAAACTCTTCAGCAATGTTATTTGTTTCTGCAAAGGTTTCACAATTTGCTTTATTGCCACAAGGTCAAGCAGAACGTGAATCTCGAGTACTGGATATGGTTGCTCAAATGGATAAAGAAGGATTTGGAAGTTGCACCAATACAGGTGCTTGTGAAGCAGAATGTCCTAAAGAAATCTCATTAGAAAATATCGCTCGCTTAAATCGAGAATTTGCTGCGGCAAGTTTGACAAGCGAAGAGTAAAAATATTCGATTCGATATAAAAAAAATGTCCCGAATTTCGGGACATTTTCTATTTAGTTCAAAAATAAATTTATTTTAAGCTCCAATCAAACTGATCTAAGTTTTCAATGCAATGTTTTAATAAAAGAATACTTGCCTCAATATCTGATTTATGAGCCATTTCAATCACTTGGTGCAAGTGGCGTGTCGGTATGGATATTGCACCTGCAATTGCACCAGTTTTTCCCATTCGCTGTATGCCGGCAGTGTCCGTTCCGCCCATTGGTAAAACCTCAGGTTGCCACTTAATTTCAAATTTATCGGCAATTTCTTTTTGATATTTTACCATTCTGTAATCGCAAATAGTTGAAGCATCCATTAATTTAATGGCAACACCTTCACCCAATTTTGTAATTTGTTCTTCTGGTTTCGAATCGGGTAAGTCATACGCAATGGTCGTGTCTAATCCAAAACCAAATGTCGGATTGATATTGTGTGCAGCCACATTGGCACCTCTAATGCCTACTTCTTCTTGTACCGAAAAAACACCATACACATCGTACGGACAATCTTTCAATAATTTTAATGTTTCCATTAAAATATATACTGCTACTCTATTGTCAATCGATTTACAGTTTACGCAATCGCCCATTTCAATCAATTGCCTATCACGAGTTACTACATCACCTATAGAAACCTGTTTGATAACTTCAGCATGTGGCAATCCTAAATCAATAAAAAAATCATGAATCTGAACCGGCTTATTCCGTTCTTCTGGAGTCATGATATGGATAGGCTTGCTGCCCATCACACCTATTAAATCTTTTTTACCATGAACAATTACACGTTGGGCAGTCAAAGTTTTTGCATCAAAACCACCTAATGTATGAAATCTTAAAAAACCATTATTGTCAATATGTTTGACCATAAACCCAATTTCATCCATGTGTGCCGCAATCATCACACGTTTACTGCTGTCCTTCCCTTTTTTTATAGCATAAATATTGCCAAGATTGTCTTGCTCAATTTGATCAGCAATGCCATCTATATTTTTTAATACGATTTCTCTTACACGTTGTTCGTGCCCAGGTGCTCCTGCTACTTCACAGATTTGAGCTAATAGTTTTACATTTGTTTTCATAAGATAATGATGTTTAGTGGTTTATGTTTTTAGATAAATAGAGTTGTAAATATAAGTCAAAAAGCTATAATATCAATATTTTATTTTGTATTTTGATGTGTAAATAGAATAACTTCTATTTATTAGTATCTTTAATAGCAAAAAAGATTACGATGTCAGTAATAAATAATATCGGTGGTGCTATTTTAAAACCAATTATTAAAGAGTGGAGCAGAGCACAATTGCCCAAAATAAATGGAGAACTTTATGTTCAAGGTTTAAAAGAGGAAGTGGAAATTATTAGAGATGAATTAGGAGTAGCCCATATTTATGCCAAAAATAAAAGAGATTTAATTTTTGCTCAGGGTTTTACGCACGCTCAAGACAGATTATTCCAAATGGAATTAAATAGAAAAGTGGCACGTGGTAAACTCAGTGAAATTGTAGGTATTAAAGGATTAGATACCGACAGAATTGCACGAACAATGGGTTATGAACGAGTGGCTAAACAAGATTGGGAATTATTCACCGATGAAGAACAACAAGTTATTAGAGATTATTGTAATGGAATAAATGCCTACCTGCACTGTGATGATTTTAAGTTACCCGTTGAATTTAAACTTTTAAAACATACACCAGAAAATTGGGATCCAATGGATGTGGCTTCCTTTTCCCGGCTGTTAACTTCTTTGCTAACTTGGGGTTGGTACGATGAAATTATACGAGCAAAATTAGTGGAAGCTGTAGGTATGGATGCCGCTTTGGAATTAGATAATACCTATACCAAAGATACTCCAATTACATTACCTAAAGGAATAGAATTTAATATGCTTCAAATTTCAGAAAAGTTTGAAGCACTGAAAGGGCCATATATGCCACAAATAAGTGGAAGCAATGCTTGGACAATCAGTGGTAATAAATCAAAAACCGGTAAACCTGTTTTGTGCAATGATCCACATCTTACCTTGAAAAATCCAAATATTTGGTATATGAATCATTTACATTGTCCAGAAATTCATGTAAGTGGCGTGACCGCACCGGCCGTTCCTATGGTGCAAATAGGACATAACAACGACATCGGATGGGGAATTACACTTAGTTTTACCGATTTAGAAGATGTTTTTGTAGAAAAATTTACCGATGATACATGTACCACATACGTCCACGAAGGAAAATTAAAAGAAACAAACATCATCGAAGAAAAAATTTTTATAAAAGGTGAAAAAATGCCATTTATAGAAAAAGTATTTGAAACGGTTCATGGGGTTTTGGTTTCAGATGTCACTGGAAACTCATCCATGAAACTTACACTCTGTTCTATGGCATTTAAATCATCCAATACCACGAGAGGTTGGTTTTTACTCAATGATGCCAAAAATTGGAATGATTTTACAAACGCCGTAAGTTACATTTCTGCACCTGGTTTAAATATTGTGTATGCCGATACACAAAGTAATATTGGCTATTATAATTCCGGAAAAGTTCCGGTGCGTGATAAAGCAACCGCTTCGTTCCCTCAAGCCGGCTGGACAGGCGAACAGGATTGGAAATCATTTGTTCCTTTCGAAGAAATGCCGTATGCTTTGAATCCAGAAAAAGGATATGTCATCACAGCCAATCATAAAATTGAACCAGATGATTTTCCGCATTTCTTGGGTGATATTTATATGAATGGATATCGAGCCGACAGATTAGAAAAGATGTTGCAACGCAAAGAAAAATCAGACGCAAAAGATTACATTGAAATGCAAATGGATTTTCATTGTACGCCCGGAAAACTATTTGCCGCCCATTTTAAAAATATTCATTTCGATGAACTAGACTTGCAACGAAACTTAGAGTTATTAATCCACTGGGATGGAAATTTATCGGCCGATAAGGTAGAAGGTAGTTTATACAATGTTTCAAAATTAATGATTGTCCGAAAAGTATTTGAATCTGCCATTCATGATAAACAATTAGTAGATGAATTATTAGGAAAAGGATTTAATGCCATTTTCGGGCCAGTGAATGCGTACCTTGGACATAATACACCAATTTTATTGCGCATCTTAGAGAATGAAAATTCATTTTGGATAAAGGCCGCTGGAGGAAAAGAGAAAATACTTAAAGATGGATTTAAAAGTGCCATCGATTGGTTGAAACTAAATTACGGAACTTCGTCTAAAAAATGGAATTGGGGAAATCTGCATGCCATCGTATTTCCGCATGCGTTAAGTGCACAAGCACCATTAGATAAAGTATTTAATGTAGGCCCAATTCCAATAGGTGGCGATAAAGATACACCACATCAAACCTATAATATGTCTGTAGATAGTTTTGGTGGCGAATTGTCGGCACCTTCGTATCGCCAAATTATCGACTTTGCTAATTTTGATAATTCAACAGTGATTATGCCACTAGGAAATTCAGGCAATATGGCAAGTCCATTTTATAAAAACCAATTAAGAGATTGGTTCGATGGAAAAAATTACCCAATGTGTTGGTCAAAAGAAAGTGTACTTCAACATAAAAAATATAGTTTAACTTTAAAGAAAATAGACTAACATTCAATTTTAGTGGTTGAGACACCGACCGATAGGATTAATGTGTTAGACATGTGAAAAAGCAAATCAACATAAAAAATATTCCTTGAAATGGAAGAAAGAATAAGTATTTTAATTTGGTATAATTTTGGATATTCATCTTTAAATTCTTCTTATGAAAAAAATAATTCTATTCATTTTTGTAATGAGTACTGGCCTATTTAATTTTATTTATGCTGATGGAAATCTTCCAGCCAAAACAAACATTCCAACAAAAACGTTAGACACTTCTGTATTGAGAATGGAGGAAAGTAATTTAGAAAAAGAACTAACCCTAAACGACAAAGATGTTGTAATTGCCGGAAACGACAATAAAATTACAATACATGGATATGTAGAAAAATTATCCATACTTGGAAAAAATAATGAAATTGATGTGGAATCCGTACACGAAATTTACATAAAGAACGATTATAATTTTGTAAGTTGGCAAGCAACTCCAAATAAATCCGGAAAGCCTATAATTTCTGATAAAGGCGGATACAACAACATAGGCAAACGAACAATAAAACAAGATTAGCATCGACCACCTTTTCTTAACTATTGAAGTAAATCACTTTTTTATAGTCGTTTTTTTAGTGTAAAGATGTATTTTTAAGTATAATATTTTTACATGAAATTTTTCAATCCATTTGATTTTAATGATCCGGTGACCTATGCCATTCCAGGATTTGTTTTGCTTATTGTAGTAGAGTTTTACTTCTTCATCAGAAAGAAATTAAATCCCAATAATAATTATTATAAAGATGCCACTGCTAGCATAGGTATGGGCTTGGGTTCTGTAATAATTGATATAGCGATGAAAGGGATTGCTTTAGGATATTTGTTTTGGTTTTATCAATTTAGAATATTTGAAAATTTAGGGCCTCATTCTGTAGAAGAATTTGCAAATTGGCAATGGCATCAAGCTCATTTTTGGGTTTGGGTGATTGCATTGTTTTTGCAAGATTTTGCCTTTTATTGGCACCATCGCTTGAGTCATGAAATACGTATTTTATGGTCAGCACATATCAATCATCATTCCTCCACTAATTTAAATTTCGCGGTGGCATTGCGTCAAAGTTGGTTAGAGTTGCTCTATAAAGATGCTTGGTACATTCCATTGGCGATTCTGGGCTTTCATCCTTTGATGATACTTACGCTTCATCAACTCAATTTAATGTATCAATTTTTGACACATACAGAAGCCGTCACCAAATTTCCAAAATGGGTAGAGTTAATTTTTAATACACCATCGCACCATCGTGTACATCATGCCAGCAATATAAAATATTTAGATAAAAATTATGCAGGTATCTTTATTATTTGGGATAGATTACTTGGTACATTTAAAGAAGAAGACAGTGAAAAACCTATTTATGGAATTACCAAAAATATACAGAGTTATAACTTGTTTTATATCGCCTTTCATGAATGGAAAAACATGTGGAACGATGTGCGAAAAGCTCCGACTTTAAAAGCGAAATGGCATTATTTGTTTAATTCACCAGGTTGGAATCATAATGGTGAAGATCAGCGCGCAAAGACTTTGCAGAAAAATTTAAGCTGATATTTTATTTATAAAAATCTTGAGTAACATATAAATACACATCTTCATTTTTTCGTTCTAGTGCAATTCCATTGGCGCAAAATTTAAATGTTTTGCTCAATAAATTTTGTCGATGTAATGTAGAATGATATAAACTTTCTATCACCTTTTGTGCTAATTCTAAATAGGTAAATTCATCTTCTGAAATAAGGTTTAAATGGCAATTTTCACCACTCATCGAATACTTTACATCCATTTCATTTAATCTTTTTTCAACGGAAGACAAAGATGATGTGTACGGATTATTGTGTTCAAAAAAATGATATTTGGCCATTTGCCAACTGTGTATCATGGCAGCATCTTGCAAACGCTTATCATATAAGTAAAGTGGCATTTTATGCTGATTTCTAAGTTGATTGGTACAATAAAAAATACAAGCATTCATCAGCATAAAATCGAAAGAATCTATCTGGATAGTTCTATTTATTTCTTTTAATTTAAGAAATGATACTAAGTTTTCTTGCTTATAGATTTGGTATTTATAATAAGAAGAAGTGTTGTAAGCGTCTATTTTTTTTAACCATTTATGCGCATTCCCAAATGTAAGAAGTGTAAATGCAATCAACAGAATGGTTAAGCTATTTTTCACGCTATTAATACGGAAATTAATTTCATTTATTGTGTAACAAATACGTCAGCATTTATAAATTTTTTTATAAAGAACAAAAAAAAAGTCGATTACAAAATCGACTTTAAAATAAATTTTATTTGTTGATTAATATTCTCCAAAATGAAAAAATTATTTTTTTTGGTTGTTAATTATTGCACAATAGAAGTAACGTTTTAATTCTGCTCTTCTTTCGCTTTTTTAGATTTTGGTTTCTTGCGAATGTCAAATTTTAATTTGTCTTTTGCTTCCGCATCTAAATCTGCAATAATAGTATCGCCTTCATTAATATTTGTGTTTAAAATTTCTTCTGCCAAAGGATCTTCCACGTATTTTTGGATAGCTCTATGCAATGGACGTGCACCAAATTGCGGATCGTACCCTTTTTCTGATAAGAAATCTTTAGCAGCAGAAGTTAATTCAATGGCATAACCAAGTTTCTCCAAACGAAGGTAAACACCAGCTAAAACGATGTCAATAATTTGATGAATTTCTTCTTTGCCTAAACTATTGAATACAATCACATCATCAATACGATTTAAAAATTCCGGAGAGAAGGTTTTTTGCAAGGCTTTTTGTATCACACTTTTTGTAAGGTTGTCCGTGTTGTCTTTTATGGCACTGGTTGCAAAACCAACACCTGTACCAAAGTCTTTCAGCTGACGTACACCTATATTAGAAGTCATGATAATAACAGAATTTTTGAAATCCACTTTTCTGCCTAATCCATCTGTCAAAATTCCATCATCCAACACTTGCAATAATACATTATATACATCGGGATGTGCTTTTTCAATCTCATCTAATAAAATAACGGAATACGGTTTTCTGCGTACTTTTTCTGTTAATTGTCCACCTTCTTCATAGCCTACATATCCTGGAGGTGCTCCAATTAATCTTGAGATGGAAAATTTTTCCATGTATTCACTCATGTCAATTCTTATTAGAGAATCTTCCGTATCGAACATATATCGTGCTAAAGCACGTGCTAATTCTGTTTTGCCAACACCAGTTGGTCCTAAGAAAATAAAAGTACCAATTGGTTTTTTAGGATCTTTTAATCCTACTCGATTGCGTTGTATAGCTTTAGTAATTTTTACAACTGCTTCGTCTTGACCGATAACTTGTTTTTTCAAGTCGTTTGCCATTTGCACTAATTTCTTGCTTTCACTTTGTGCCACACGTTTTACTGGAATGCCAGTCATCATGGCTACAACTTCCGCAATATCTTCATCCGTTACTGGATAGCGTTTAGCTTTAGCATCTTCTTCCCATTCTTTTTTAGCTTGCTCCAATTGTTCTTGCAATCGTTTTTCAGAATCGCGCAAACGAGCAGCTTCTTCGTAGCGTTGGTTTTTTACTACTTGATTTTTTTCTTCTTTTACTGCTTCAATTTCTTTTTCTAATTGTGTAATATTTTCTGGAACATGAATATTTTTTAAATGCACACGTGCGCCTACTTCATCCATCACATCAATGGCTTTGTCCGGTAAAAATCGGTCAGTGATATAACGTGTACTTAATTGTACACAAGCATTTATCGCTTCATCACTGTAGGAAACACTGTGGTAATCTTCGTACTTATTTTTTAAATTGGATAAGATAATTAAGGTTTCTTCTGGTGATGGTGGATCTACAATTACCTTTTGGAAGCGTCTATCTAACGCTCCATCTTTTTCAATATATTGTCTGTATTCATCTAATGTAGAAGCGCCAATGCATTGTAATTCACCACGTGCTAATGCCGGTTTGAAAATATTAGAAGCATCTAAAGAACCGGTGGCACCACCAGCACCCACAATCGTATGAATTTCATCGATGAATAAAATAACATCTCTGTTTTTTTCTAATTCGGTCATGATGGCTTTCATGCGTTCTTCAAATTGACCACGATATTTAGTGCCGGCAACTAAAGCAGCTAAATCTAACGAAACCACCCGTTTGCCAAACAATACTCGAGATACTTTTCGCTGAATGATGCGCAAGGCCAAACCTTCTACGATGGCTGTTTTACCTACACCAGGTTCGCCAATAAGTATTGGATTATTTTTCTTTCTTCGAGAAAGAATTTGAGATACACGTTCAATTTCGGTTTCTCTTCCTACAATTGGATCTAATTTTCCATCTTCCGCTAATCGAGTTATGTCTCTTCCAAAATTATCTAAAACAGGTGTATTGGATTTTGATGCCGACTTTTTGGCAGTAGAAGAGGAGCTTACTCCACCTTGTCCGCCAAATGCTTTACGTTCATCTTCATCGCCATCATCAAAGGGTTCATTTGGAAGTTCAGCACTAAAATCGGTAATGTCTTTCTCGTCATTTTGTAAAAATTCTACTTCCGCTCTGAAAACTTCATAGGTAACATCCCATTTTGATAAAAGTTGCGTAATCAAATTTTCTTTGTTTTTAAGGATAGAAAGCAATAAATGCTCAGTTCCCACTGTATCTTGCTTCATGGATTTAGCCTCTAGAAGTGTTATTTTTAATACTTTTTCCGCTTGTTTGGTAAGTGGTAAACTGTTTACATTGCCAATAATAGAAGTAGAACGATCTTTTATGGCATCTTCTACTTTCTTTTTTAGTAAGGCAATGTCGATGTCTAAAGAACGCAACACTTTAATTGCCATACCATCTCCTTCGCGAATGAGTCCGAGTAATAGGTGTTCCACACCAATTTGGTCGTGTTTTAAACGTAATGCTTCTTCACGGCTGTAAGAAATTACTTCTTTAACTTTAGGCGAAAATTTTGCTTCCATATATTGTATTCCTCAATTTATTTGCCAATTTATAAAACTGACATTGTTACTTGTTTTTAAAAATAAAACGCTTTTTTGTTTTATTTTTATTTTTTTTGCACAATTGCATCTTTTTTGTTCAATATTAACAAATAAACTTCAAATAAGATTTGATAATAGAATAGATGCGTTTTTTATTAAAATAGTTTTATTTTAGTGGAAAATTATTAATCAAGTTTACTTAAACGATAGCAAATGAAATTTAGTGTAGATAAACGAGACAATGTTGTAGTGTACGAATTGTTAGACGATAAATTAAATTCAATGAATGCACCGATTTTGAAATCAGAATTGGTGATGGCAAATACAGAAGGATTTAAAAATATTATTGTGGATTTAGATAAAGTAAAATTTGTAGATTCATCTGGTTTAAGTGCGCTGTTAATTGGACATCGTATTTGTAAAGAAGAGAAAGGAATTTTTATTTTATGCGGATTAAATGATACAGTAAAAAACTTGGTGAAGATTTCTCAGTTAGAAGATGTTTTACATATCCATTCTACTTTGTTTGATGCAGAAACAGCATTGGAAAACAAAAAGAAAAAATAATTTTTTTTATACGTGGTCGATAGTCAATAGATGACGCTATCAACTGTGCTTCGTGATTATGTCTAGATTCAATGTTACTATATTAGGCAGTAATTCTGCAATCTATAATCATGGACGACATCCAACGGCACAATTTGTGGATTTTAATACGGTGCATTTTTTAATAGATTGTGGTGAAGGTACACAAGAACGATTGCTGGAAAATAAAATTAAGTGGTTTAAAATCGATTATATATTTATTTCGCACTTGCATGGCGATCATTATTACGGATTAATTGGATTAATTACGACATTTAATCTTTTAAAAAGGAAAAATAAACTCACCATTTTTTGCCCAAAGGATTTAAGAAAGATAATAGATATTCAACTTAAAACAGCGAATACTACTTTAAATTATGAACTTAAATTCAATGCTTTAAAACAAGATGCAAAGAATTTAATCTTGGATTTGCCGGAATGTTTAGTGTATTCATTTCCATTAAACCATCGTATTCCCACCAATGGTTTTTTATTCCAAACAAAGAACGATTTAAGAACATTGGATTTGGATAAATTAAATAAATACGATATTGATAAGGCGTTTTATAAATTTTTAAATGAAGGAAATGATGTGGTGGACAAACAAGGTAAAAAAATAAAAAATTCATCTGTTACTAAAAAAGGAAAAACACCAAAAACGTATGCTTTTTGTTCGGATACCGTTTATGATGTGTCGTTGGTGAAACATATTAAAAATGTGGATTTACTATATCACGAATCTACTTTTTTACATCGTGATAAAGTGCGCGCTCAAGAAACGATGCATACTACTGCATTACAAGCAGCACAGATTGCAAAAAAGGCAAAAGTGAAAAAATTATTGCTTGGCCATTTTTCTTCTCGTTATTATCATCTTTCAGAATTAGAAGAAGAAGCTAAAACCGTTTTTGAAGATGTGGAACTTGCTCTTGAAGGGAAAAGATTTTCAGTTTAAAAATGGATTTTTTCTTTCACTTCGTTCAAGAAAACACTTTTTACCGTTTCTTGGGCTTGTCGTAGGTATGCCTACGTCAAACCAAGAAAGTAGCTTACAGCTACAATACTGTATTTTTTCTTATGTAACCGCAGGTTACTTACTTGCTTGAACGTAGGCAATAGCCTACGCTCAGATTGGGTGAAAATTTCTTTCACTTCGTTTAAGAAGACAGTTTTTACCGTTTCTTCAAACCTAAACTTTCTAATTTCTCTTCTAATGCTTTTTTGGAGATACCCATATCTTCTGCTGTTTTAGTTGTATTCCAATCGTTTTTATCTAATTTATTTTCGATAAAACTACGTTCCACATAATCATTCAGTTGTTGCAAGTTGGCAAATTTATCAAAGTCAATGCCTTTGTCTTCTGCTTTTCCACTTGGACCGGAATAATCAATCACATCTTGTTTAGTAATGGTTTTGTCGCTCATGATGACTAAGCGTTCTACTACATTGCGCAGCTCGCGTATATTGCCTGTCCAATTTCTTGCTTGCAAACTTTCTAAAGCATTTTCGTCTATTTTTTTTATCGGAATTCCATAGTCGCCACAAATTTCATTTAGAAAATGTTCGGTCAAAACCGGAATATCATCTTTTCGTTGATTTAACGATGGCACATGAATTAAAATCACACTCAAACGATGATATAAATCCAAGCGAAAACGATTTTCTTCTACTTCTTTCAATAAATCTTTATTCGTTGCTGCTACCACACGCACATCTACTTTTTCTTCTTTGTCGCCACCTACTTTAGTAATTTTATTTTCTTGCAAAGCGCGCAATACTTTTGCTTGTGCAGACAAACTCATATCGCCAATTTCATCTAAGAAAAGTGTGCCGCCGTTGGCCTGTTCAAATTTACCTACGCGTTGTTTTATAGCAGAAGTAAATGCCCCTTTTTCATGTCCAAATAATTCACTTTCTATCAACTCAGATGGAATCGCAGCACAGTTCACTTCCACCAAAGGTCCGTTAGCACGATTGCTTTGCTCATGAACCCAACGTGCTACCAATTCTTTTCCAGAGCCATTGTCGCCGGTAATTAAAACGCGTGCTTCGGTAGGAGCCACCTTGGCAATGGTTTCTTTTATTTTTTGGATGGGATTAGAATCGCCAACAATATCTTTTGATTTGGCAATTTTCTTTTTTAAAATTTTGGTTTCTGTTACCAAAGAAACTTTATCCATGGCATTGCGCACCGTAATCAACAAGCGATTTAAGTCTGGTGGTTTTGGAATAAAATCAAAAGCTCCTTTTTTTACGGCTTCTACGGCAGTTTCTATATTGCCATGACCGGATAAAACAATAACAGGTGTGTCTATTCCTTTTTGTTGCATTTCTGTCAACACTTCGATGCCATCTTTTTTAGGCATTTTCACATCAAGGATAACGACATCGTATTCGTTCTTTTCTATTTTTTGTAAACCTATTTCTCCATCTTCGGCTTCTTCTATTGTGTATTTTTCGTATTCTAAAATTTCTTTTAACGTTCGGCGTATCGCTTTTTCATCATCAACAATTAAAATTTTCGGCATAATTATTAGTATTAAGAATTAAGTAGTAAGTATAAACGATGTAAGCACAAAATTTATACCATATTCAAAAAAAATATTTATTAAAGTAGTTTGCTTGATGTGTGAAAATCTCATTACTCCAATCTCACTACTCAAAAATTCTAAAAAAGCAGGCTCGTAAGCCGAATTCTGTTTCTAATCTATCATTTATCTGGTTCCGATATCGCTATCGAAATCTATCCATCTACCCTCCAACATTAGGCGAGCCACCGTATATGAGCGTTGGTTTACATGATGTTTCAGCGTTTGAGGTTTACCGAAAAGAATGTATTACTACAAACTTATATTTTCACTCTCGAAAAAAATCGAGACTATTTTCTGTGGCACTTTCTCCCGCCTGAGGCGAGACAGCCGTTAACTGTCAAACTGCTCTATGCTGTTCGGACTTTCCTTCCCATTTTCATGAGACGATAGATCGACCTGCAATGCAAATTTACGAAAAGGATTGGAATAATATTTTTAATGTTGATTTTCACACATCTAATGTTTTGCGTTTTTTTTGTAGTATCTATTGACAAATCTATTTATTTAGAATACATTGCATCATATTATTATAATTAAAACCACATACTATGAAGAATTTAATGACTTATGGCATTGCCATGCTACTATTTGTTACTATTTGCACATTGGAAAGTTGCAAAAAAGAAAAATTTAAACTTTCTGATAAAATTCAGAATATCATTTCAGAAAAAACTTTAGAAGAATTAGTCTCAAAAGGATTGATTGTAAATGATGGAACATCTCCACCAGACGTTGGAGGTATTTACTTCGTATCTCCTTATGAATTGGTGTCGCCTTATGGCACTGACGATCCTTGGACAAAAGGTAAAATAATTAATGATTATAAATACAAAATTTACGATCAGAATAATGATGATATAAAAGTAGATTTTAAAAATAGCGCTAACTCAGATGTGGCAAGTGCAGTAGGTTCTTTTGTGTCTGGAAGTGGAAAAAAATTCACCATATTTTCTGAGCAAAATGGTACTTCTGGCGGTGCAACTTATAAAAATGTAAGTATTATTTCCGGTGAAATTACGGATGATGGTATAAAAGATTTTCAATACGCTTTTGTTATTACCGATAAAAATGATCCATTGAATCAGATAATGGAAATTGGACAAAGTAGAATCTGGAAAGATGGAAATAATATGTCTGAGACTATAAGTACGTATAGAATGTCTGAACCAAATAATAAGTTGCCAAGTATTTCACAAGTTGCAATTGAGTAAATTGATTTTGAAATTTTAAATGGATATTTATACCAAAGGGTAATATCGTTCTTCTATAACATTAAAATGATGAATATGATGGCCAATGATATTAAATCCCATTGCCAATACGGACATTTCTGTTTTATTGAATTTACAATTTATTTGTAATTGGGTACGATTAAAGGATTGGAACATCAATTGGGTGGCTTGTCGAACGGTTATTAATTCTTTTAATAGGTCTTGTATGCTACGTTCGTCGGCATTACAATGTTGAGCCATGTTTTCTTCATCATGTGGAAGTGAAATCGTAGTTTCGCCTCTTGCATTAATTAATGTGCGGTAACACCAAATACGTTCCCAATCTATAATATGTTGGATAATTTTATGAGTGGTCCATTTGCCTTCTTGATATGTTTTTAATCCGATTTTATGGAGCTGATTAATTGCTAAATTATTTAACTGATGTATGCTGTTTTCAAAGGCATCATTTAATTCAATATCCTCTACTTTTAGGATGTAATGATCAAAATAAGTGGGCAGAGAAATAATATCCGAACGATTCATTTAATATTTTTATTCTATTTGTCTATTTAAAATAAAATAAGTAGAGTCGTACTCATTTTTATCATCTTTTGGAATAAATTCGGAATGTGTTACTTCCCAATTCGAATCATCGTATTCAAAATAAGTGTCGCCTTCCATTTCGGTGTGTACTAAAGTAAGATGAATGGTATTGGTTAAGGGTAATATTTGCTTGTATATTTCGCCACCGCCAATTACAAAAATTTCTGTTTGATTTTGTTGCGCAGCAAAAACGATAGCTTCATTGATAGACGGAAATACGAAACAATTTTCATCGTTACATTCCTTATTTCTTGAAATAATTAATGTAGTTCTATTGGGCAATGGCTTTCCAATAGATTCAAATGTTTTTCTTCCCATTAAAATAAAATGGTTCGATGTAATTTGTTTAAATCGTTTTAAATCGGAAGAAAGTTTCCAAAGCAATTGGTTGTCTTTGCCAATTACGCCATTTTCTGCTGCTGCTACTACGATAGAAATGTTCATTTGTAAGTCCACTGACGACAGTCCACTGACGACAGCATTTTTAGATTTTTAATTAATATTATCAGTGGATAGTGGACTATCAACTGAACGTTATATTTATCATCGTCAGTGGTCTGTGGTCCATGCCCTCGACAGGTGTTATCACCTGTCGACTACCATACCGCTTATTCTTGTTGTTCATCATAATCAGCAATAAAATCCCACTCGCATTTATTTATTATATAATAAATTGCGCTTGAATATTTATACTCTTCGGGCAAATCAAATATGCCTGCAACTACAGGATTATTATGAATATAATCTAATTTTTGTTCAAATACTTTTTTACTATATAAATCTACAATTAGTGAATCAGTTTTCCAAATCATATATTCTCTATCGTGGTGCTCTACTTTACATGTATTCAGTAATTCAATATTGCTTTGTTTTAAGTGAAACTTGATTTGTTGTGCAGTATATTTTAAAAAATCCCTTTGTACATTTTTAATAAGATGTGGTAATTTTATTCTCCATATTAAATGAAGGTGATTACTCATAATAACAAAACCGTATAGGGAAATCCTATCCTCTTTTACCAGAAATCTTAAACTGTTTATAATAATATCTTTTATGTTATCATCCATTCATAAATGATTCCATTCATAAATTGTTGCTGTAAAAAACTGCGGATGATTTTCTTCATAAACCATATCACAAATTTATAAAAAAATGTTATTGCAATTCTTTGCATTTGGTTGTTGGCAGGTGATAACACCTGCCAAGGGCGAGGTGATTTTCTTCATAAATCATATCGCAAATTTATAAAAAAATGTTATTGCAATTCTTTGCATTTGGTTGTTGGCTGGTGATAACACCTGCCAAGGGCGAGTTGATTTTCTCCATAAACCATATCGCAAATTTATAAAAAAAATGGTATTGCAATTCTTTGCAGTTGGTAGTTGGCAGGTGATAACACCTGCCAAGGGCGAGGGAACGTTATATTTATCATCGTCAGTGGTCTGTGGTCAGTCAGCCCATTGCCAACCAACTACACGGCCACTTCGCCTTTTATATGTGGATGACTTTGATAATTGATTAATTCAAAATCGTCTATTTTAAAATCAAAGATCGAATTTATGCTTGTATTTATTTTCATTTGTGGCAATGGAAACGTCTCGCGCGTTAACTGCAATTTCACTTGCTCTATATGATTGCTATAAATATGAGCATCGCCGAAAGTATGCACAAAATCGCCCAATTTTAGATTGCATACTTGAGCAACCATCATCGTAAATAAAGCATACGAAGCAATATTGAAAGGAACACCGAGAAATGCATCGGCACTACGTTGATACAATTGGCAACTCAATTTTCCATCAATCACATAAAACTGAAAAAGCGAATGACAAGGCGGCAAGGTCATTTGTTCTATGTCGGCAACATTCCAAGCAGAAATTATATGTCGGCGCGAATCCGGATTGTTTTTGATTTGTTGGATTAAGTTGGAAAGTTGGTCAATTTTTCCGCCTTTTCCATCGGGCCAATGCCGCCATTGATAGCCATAAACCGGACCTAATTCGCCGTATAGTAGAGCAAAATTTTCATCTTCTACAATTTTAGCCACAAATTCTTTCATGGTTTCGCCTTTGTAATCGGCACTTTTTTGATATTTGGCATACGGCCAATCATTCCAAATATTACAAGCATTTTTGCATAAATATTGGATATTGGTATCGCCGGCAATAAACCAAAGCAATTCGTGAATGATCGATTTTAAATGTAATTTTTTGGTCGTTACTAAAGGAAAACCTTTGTTTAAATCAAAACGCATTTGATAACCAAACACACTAATGGTTCCGGTTCCAGTTCGGTCTTCTTTGCGCGTGCCATTGTCTAAAATATGCTGTAAAAATTGCTGATAGGCTAACATGACCTAAAAATAAAAAATGCCTTTGAGATTCCTAAAAAACGATATACACAAAATATTTATTGTTAGTTGTTTTTTATTTTTTCTGCTGATTTTTTTGATTTTGTTCAATAAATGTTAACTATACTTCATTAAATAAAATAGTATGTTTTATTTTTTGTAAGATATCGCATTTTAGATAAATATATAATCGTATTATTTTTTTTGTTTATCTAGTATTTTTTTGTTGATAAAAGAAAATACAATTAATTTTTTCAAAAAAACTAGTGTATTTGTCGTTATTTATATATCTTTATATAAATATATAATCAAATAAAAATGAAATCGTATTTAAAAGTGTTCATTATCGGAATTTTATTGCTTTTGCTTGCACCATCTTGTCATCCAGATTCATCCATTATTGATCCTCCAACACCTATTTCATTAAAAATTAAATCATCAAAATATAGTACTAAAATCCCAGTTACAATGTTTGATGTAATTGAAATAAATGTCATCCAAGATTTTGTCTATGAATCGGATAAGTTAAAAAATATATCCATATCAACTCTTACATCAAATAAATTTTTTAAGATAGAATATGAACCTAATAAAATAATAGTAAGAGATAGTTCCGTGGGTGTTTTGGATAATACTGGAAATGTAATTTTCTTACAACCTTCAACAGTATTTATTGATAGCATTTATTATTATGATGGAGGAAATTTATTTTCCGTAACAAAAGTTCAGCGAAATCCTGATAACTCAATTAAAAATATAAAATTTGGATATTTACCATTAGGTCCAATCACTACATTTTCTGATTTTTTGTACGATGCTAACAATAATATAAAAAGCTTCAAATTTACGAACTCAGCTGGTGGAGGTGATATTACTGCAAAAATTCAATATGATGTTACTAAAATGAAAAAACCTTTAACGGAACATTTTCTATTGTACAATAATTTACCATTTGAGAATTCATATAATACGAATGCTTACCGTACGAATGATCCTGAAATATTAGGAGTGAAATTTGGTAATACTTCCGTCCATGTTGCAACTTCCGTTACTTTGTACGTTGGTGGTTTTCCTTCTCCATCACGCGTAGAGCCACAAATTTTATCAAATACCTCCAACTTAATCTCGATAACTAATTATTTTTCATCAAAAGATACTTTAGTTAATACTTACTTTTGAACAAGGTAAATGACTGAGTGAAAAACCAGTTTTTATGTTTGAAGAATACTATTTCTATCCATTTTAAACTAAATTAACATCAAATCCAACATTAGCTAATTGACAAATTCGTTAATTCACTAATTTTATTGTATTTTTGCGCTCTTATGTTTTTAAAGAAATCGGTTTACATAGTATTATTTGTCAGCATCTTAGCTTCCTGTTCACGCCAGTACGATAAAGTGTTTAAAAGTAACAACGTGGAAAATAAGCTTAAATTAGCCGATGAATTATATAATAAGAAAAAATACGACAAGGCAATTCCTTTATACGAGCAATTATTAACCGTATTAAAAGGACAAAAAAGTGTTGATGACATTTATTATAAATATGCCAATTCGCATTATCAGAATAAAAGCTATGAATTAGCAGCATTTTATCTCAGAAGTTTTTACAATACTTATCCGGCAAATGAAAATGCGGAGCAAGCCGCTTTTGATGAAGCGATGTGTTACTTAAAACAATCACCACGTTTTTCTTTGGAGCAAACAAGCACTCAAAGAGCGATTGAGGCCTTTGGCGAATTTGTGAACAGATATCCTCAAAGTACAAGAATGTCGCTAGCCAATGAGCGAATTGATGAATTAAGAGGAAAATTACGTAAAAAAGCGTACGAAAGTGCGTATCTTTACTATAAAATTGGACAATACCATGCAGCAGCCATTGCCTTTGAAAATTTCTTGAAAGAATATCCGGAATATGAAAAACCGGAAAAAGTGGATTACTACATCGTTAAATCGTTAAAGAAATTTGCCGATGGTAGTTATAAAGACAAACAGGCAGAACGCATGAAAGAGCATCATACAGCGTATGAAAAATTTAAGTCTAAATATCCCAACAGTGAATATTTAGCAGAATTGAACAAAATGCAAGGAAGCAACCATAAATTAAATAACAAAAAGAAATAATTAATATGTCAACTGTAAAGAAAGAAGAAGGTAAATCGGTTTCTGCTTATATAGAAACACGTAACTTAGATGATTTGGCATCAAAAACAGGTAATTTGTACAAATCTATCAACGTAATTTCTGCTCGTTCAAACCAAATGAACGCTAAATTAAAAGAAGAATTACACCGTAAATTAGAAGAATTTGCATCGGCTACTGATAACTTAGAAGAAGTGTTCGAAAATCGTGAGCAAATTGAAATTTCTCGTTACTACGAAAAATTACCTAAAACCTCTATCACGGCTTTAAATGAGTTCATCAACGATGAAACTTATTTCAGAGATAAAGAATAAGCTTACATTTATTTTTTTGAAAAGATGAATTTTGTACATCACTTCATCCAACATAAACATAAACAATGCTGAAAAATAAAAAAATAATACTCGCTGTTTGTGGAAGTATAGCTGCCTATAAGGCAGCTTTTTTAGTTCGATTGTTGGTAAAAGAAGGTGCTGAAGTAAAAGTGGTGATGACCCAAGCAGCAACCGAATTTATTTCGCCACTTACCATGGCCACTTTATCTAAAAATGAATGTCATTTAGACTATATCAACAGCACTAAAACCAATTGGAACAACCATGTAGAATTGGCACTTTGGGCAGATATAATGTTGATTGCTCCAGCAAGTGCAAACACGCTGGCAAAAATGGCAAACGGCTTATGCGATAACTTATTATTGGCAGTTTATCTTTCGGCACGTTGCCCAATATTTATTGCGCCTGCCATGGATGAAGATATGTGGAAACATCCATCTACCAAAAACAATATTGAGAAATTAAAGTTATTTGGAAATACTATTATTTCGGTAAACAATGGAGAACTTGCCAGTGGATTAATCGGTGAAGGTAGAATGGCAGAACCACAAGAAATGGTGGATTTTATACTAAATGAGCAAAAGCAAAATGGCCAAGCAAAAACAAAATCATCGAAATTAAAAGGAAAGAAATTACTGATTACTGCAGGTCCAACGTACGAAGCTATTGATCCGGTACGATTCGTTGGTAATCATTCATCCGGCAAAATGGGCATTGCTTTGGCACAAATGGCACATGAACTAGGAGCCGATGTTCAACTAGTTTTAGGTCCATCTAAATTAGAAGTGCCAAATGCTATAAAAGTGACGCGTATTTTTTCTGCCAATGAAATGTACGATGTTTGTAAAAAACATTTTTCCAAAGTAGATATTTGCATTTTTGCAGCAGCCGTAGCCGATTATACGCCCAAAACAGTTTCTAATCAGAAAATTAAAAAAGACGAATCAGAATTTTCAATTCTATTGAAAAAAAATGTGGACATTGCGTATGAGTTTGGAAAAATAAAAAAATCAAAACAACTTTCCATCGGCTTTGCATTAGAAACTAATGATGAACTAAAACATGCCAAAGGAAAATTAGCTAAGAAAAACTTTGATATCGTAGTATTAAATTCACTCAACGATAAAGGTGCCGGATTTCAATTTAATACGAATAAAATAACAATTGTAAATAAGAATAATAAAATCACTAAATTCGAGTTAAAGAATAAAGAAGAAGTGGCGAATGATATTTTAAATGAAATTGAAAAATTAATATGAAACAATTTTTCTTACTGTTTACAATTATAGTAGTGTTGGTGGCTAAGGGCTTTGCTCAAGAATTAAATTGCTCAGTTTCCATTAATGCACCTAAAAACCAAAATGTAGATCCGCAAGTATTTACGAATATGGAAAATTTTATTCGAGAATTTATGAATGGTCGTAAATGGACGAATGATAATTACAAAGAAATGGAACGCATAAAATGTAATATCATCATTAATATTACAGAAATTCCAACAGAAGGCGAATATAAATCAAATGCAATTATTCAATCTCAACGACCCGTTTTTAGTACCAGCTTAAATTCCATGATTTTAAATGTTCAAGATAAAACTTTTGATTTCAGTTATGCCGATTTACAAAATTTAGATTATACCGACAACAGTTATACCACACATTTAACTTCTTTATTGGCATTTTATGCGTACATGATCATTGGTTGCGATTATGAAAGCTTTGGACGCGAAGGTGGAACGCCTTATTTTCAACGTGCTTTGACTGTAGTGAACAATGTTCCGGCAAATGAAAAAGCGAAATATAAAGGTTGGAATCCATTTGATGGTGGAATTAGCTTTACAACGGGAACTATCAATCGCTTTGTTTTTGTAGATTCATGGTTAAATCCACGATATAAAGATTTTAGAAGTGCTTTTTTTTCCTATCATTTAAATGGCTTGGATAGAATGTATGAAGATGCCTCACAAGGCAGAACCATGATAACATCTACTTTAACCATGATGCAAAATGTGAATGTTGATAATCCGAATTTATTGCCTATGCGTATCTTTTTTAATGCAAAAAGCGCTGAACTAATTAATATTTATTCTAAAAGTGATATGGGTGAACGTGCTATTGCCGTACAATTACTATCAGCTTTAGACCCAACCAATGCCGATAAATACAAACAGATCGGCAAGAAATAAATTTCATTTTTAGTAGATTTATTTTCCTATTAATTTCCAAAAATCCATATTTTACTTAAAACCTTAGTTGTATATTTACAAACGTGTTAAGCGCATTATCCATAAAAAATTATGCAATTATTGAGCTGGTCGAAATTCAGTTTGACCACCAATTGAATATTATTACGGGTGAAACAGGTGCCGGAAAATCAATATTATTAGGCGCATTGAATTTAATTTTAGGCAAGCGCGCCGATACCAATGTGTTGCGAAATGCTGATGAAAAATGCAGCATTGAAGCCATCTTCAAAATAAAAAATTATCAACTTCAATCTTTTTTTATTGAAAATGATTTGGAATACGAAGATGATACCATTATCCGTAGAGAAATAAATCCAAATGGAAAATCTCGTGCATTTATTAATGATTCACCAGTAACCTTAGACGTACTAAAAACACTGACTGAACAGTTAGTAGATATTTATGCACAAGGTGAAACACAGCATTTGATAGATAAATTTTTCTTTTGCGAAATATTAGATGAATTAAGCAAACAAACCAATGTTGTAAAAGAATATCAAACACGCTATTTTGAATATAAACAAAAACAAAATAAGCTTCAAAAATTAATAGATACGCAACTAAGTTTGCAAAAAGAATTTGATTTTATTTCTTTTCAATATAATGAATTAAAAGAAGCCGAAATAGAAGCAGATGAATTTGAAAATATTGAACATGAATTAGGTTTATTGCAACATGCTGAAGTGATAAAACGAAATTTATCGGAAGCGTATAATTTATTGGATGGCAATGAATATCCAGCCTTAAATCAAATGTTACAGGCTAATAAATTAATGATGCCTTTGGCTAACTTTCATCCAGTAATTGCAGAAATGCACGATAAATTAACGAGCATTGTAGATGATGTAAAAAGCATGACACGCCAAATGAATAATTTGGCAGATGTAACGGATTACAATGAAGAACGTGTGCAAATGCTGAGCGAAAAACAAACCATTGTCAATAAATTAATGCAAAAACATCATGTTTCGGAAGTGAATGATTTGTTACGCATCCAACAAACTTTGCATCAAAAAATGGAAACCTATTCTAATTCTTCGGAAGAAATTATAAAAATTGAAAATGAACTTCTGCAAGATGAAAAAAATTTATTGTCAACGGCACAACGCATTTCAAAAAACAGAAATGAAAAAATAAAAACTGCCGAAAGTAAAGTAACATCTTTATTGGCTGATTTAGGAATGCCTTATGGTCATATAGTTTTGGACTCGAAAACAGTAGATAAAACAGGATTAAATTCACATGGAATTGATGAAATTAAATTGTTGTTTTCGGCAAACAAAGGTTCGGTTCCACAAGCATTGGATGAAGTAGGAAGTGGTGGCGAAAAATCGAGATTGATGTTGGCCATAAAAAGTTTAGTAGCAGAAACTACAACATTGCCTACTTTAATTTTTGACGAAATAGATACTGGTATTTCCGGTGAAGTGGCTCTAAAAGTAGGAAATATTTTACGCACGTTAGGCACCAAACATCAGGTGATTGCCATCACGCATTTACCACAAGTAGCAGCAAAAGCCAACACGCATTTATTTGTGTATAAAAATCATGAAAAAGAGAAAACAGAAACGGCTATTAAAATAATAAACGGCGAAGAACGTGTGCACGAACTTGCCGTTATGTTAAGTGGAAATAATCCTCCAAAAGAAGCCATTGAAAACGCAAAGCGTTTGCTTCACTAAGCACTTATTTTCCTACAATCGTATAAATGGCTTTCATTATTTTTTCTAAATTCGGTGGATAATTCACTAAATTTTTTCCAGATTCGATATCGTAAATACTTACTTTAATCGTATTCTTTTTTTGACCTACCGTTAATGAAATTTCTAAAGGAATGGGTTGTGGTGATTTACTGAATCGCTGATTGCATTCATCGTTATCATCTGCACAATCATAAATTGAATTGAAATCGAGGAAATTCATATCCACCATGTATTGTGCTAATTTGCTTAATTCATCTTTAGATATTTTATTTTCAGAACGTTGCACACCTTCATTTTTAGTTTTGTATTCACGTTGTATAACGCCATTGTTTTGTAAGAAAATTCTGTCGTATTGCTTTGAGTCATTATTTTTTAAAGTGCCACCACCACTTACAAAAATATCAATATATTCATTGGAGTTAATCACTATCGGAACTTTAATGTTAAGTGCTTGCATGATGCTGTCCAATCTTTTTTTATTGGCAGTATGTAAGGAATCGGCTTCTTTGTCGTAAGAGGCATAAGCTTCTTTTAAAAAGGTATTATTCGAGTTGATATTTGTGTTACTTGGTTTTCTGTTTACCGGAATTTCATCCTCAATTTGTGCTTTAGATTTCGGAAGTGGTTCATCTTTTCGTGAATAGCTGGCGTTATTATTCACGATGGGTTTGGTGTCAAAAGTAAATTCTCTGAAATTTTTTGTGGTGTCAAAATCATATTTTGATTTCTTTTGCTGATTGGCATTTTGCGTTGTTTTTTGCGTTTCAACTTCTTTGCCTTTTACGATAGGTTTTGTTGAAAAATCTTCTTGTTTATTAACAGCAGGTTTTGTTTCAGTAAGTTTGTTTTTAGTTTCTATTTGTTTGGTTTCCACTTTTGTTTTTTGAACTGGAGTGGTAGTCGTTTTCGTTTTTTCAGAAGTCTTTGCAGGTAAAATTATTTTTGCTTGTTTGGGTTTAATATCTTCTTTAGTGGCACCTTTGAATATTGGTTTTGTCGAGAACATATCCAAATTAGAAGTGTCAATAGGTTTGTAATTTTTATTAATGGGCTTCTTTTCTTGGAGGTCGATCGCATTTATTTTTTCTTGTTCAATGGCATTTAAACTCTTTGTGATATTTGTTCCATTTTTACTCATACTATCCGCTTTATTCCAAAGCACATCAAAGCGTTGCTTAGAAATATTGCCTTGAGCCAAGGTGCATGTAGCATATACCACCAACATAATACATACGGCTACTGTCTTTTTAGATGTTATCATTTTTCTTTTATTTTATTAATCAACGATTCCTTTTAACATAGGAACAAATGTAAAAGTTGAAAAAGTTTCTTTTTCAAATTCATTTTTATCTAAACGAGTAATTTTTAGCATTTCTTGTGTTTCGCCATCGCCTAAAGGTACTACCATAATGCCATTTATCTTTAGTTGTGTCAATAATATTTTAGGTATTTCAGGTGCGGCCGCTGTAATAATTATTTTATCAAATGGAGCATGGTTAGGTAAACCCTTAAATCCATCACCATAAAAAGTTTGAATGTTTTGATACTCAAAAAAATCAAACATTTTTTTTGCTTTATGATGTAATGGTTGATGGCGTTCAATAGTGAATACATCTGCTTGTAATTCGGCTAATACTGCTGCTTGATAGCCAGAGCCTGTTCCAATTTCTAGTATTTTATCATTTGCTTTCACTTCCAATAATTCAGTTTGATAGGCAACTGTAAACGGATTAGAAATGGTTTGTCCTCGACCAATTGAAAACGGTTTGTTTTCATACGCATCCTCTTCAAAAGTGCCTTCAATAAAAAAATGGCGTGGTATTTTTTCAATAGCTTGTAATACTTTTGCATCCTTAATGCCTAAATCTCTTAATTCTTGTACTAATCTTTTACGTAATCCTTGATGTCTGAACGTGTCTTGCATGTTGCAAAAATACATTGGTTTTTAAATAAACAAAAGTAAAAACTATGCCATTTTGTTAATAAACTCCAACTTGTTCATCTGCAGTTTAAGTTTGCCTAAAAAAAATAATGTGTCTTCTGTAATAAATCGCACAATTTTAATACCTATTGTTTTTCAAATACTATAGCTATGCGATTTTTATTGTCTCTAAGTTTTTTGTTTTATGTTATTGCAGTTTTTGGAAATTCAATTTCTGGCGTGATAATAGATAATCAAAAAAATCCAATTGAATTTGCCAATATTATTTTACATAAATCAAATAATGCTTCTTATTTAAATGGCACCACTACGGATAGTAATGGCTACTTTTCTATTTCCAATCTTTCATCGGATAATTATTTTTTAGAAATTTTATATGTGGGCTATAAAACAGATACCATTCAGTCTATTTATATTGAAGATGCTAAAGAAATAGATCTAAAATCAATAGAATTAAAATTAAATGAAACTGTTTTAAATGGCGTTGTCATTGCATCTACCAAACCAACAATAGAACGAAAAGCAGATAGAGTAGTGTTTAATGTGGAAAATAGTACAAAAGCAGATGGAGAAAATATTTTTGATTTATTGCGTTCTGTACCAGGCGTTACAATAAGTGGAAATGATCAAATTAGAATTAATGGAAAATCAGAAGTGCAAGTGAAAATAAATGGAAAAGTGGAACAGCTCAACGTGGAACAATTAGCAACACTTCTAAAATCCATTCAAAGTTCGAATGTAAAAAAGATAGATGTAGTCAGTAATCCATCAGCACGCTACGATGCTGAATCAAAAGGTGGTGTTTTAGAAATTCAATTAAAGTCAAACCAAAAATCAGGTGTGAATGGTTCCGTGTATGCCAATTATCGCCAAAATAAATATTCAAGCACAGATGTTGGGTTTAATATTAATGTCAATCATAAAAAATTAACCATTGGTGCCAACTATAATTTTGGGTTTAATAATAGTTATCATAAAGGTATTTTCCGTAGAGATTTTACAATTGATTCTAATGTAGTACGTTTTGATGAAACAGCAAATGATAGAGAAAAATCAATTGGTCATTATGCTAATTTAAACTTAAAATATGCCATTAATGATAAAAACAACATAGGAATAGGTACTGAAATTTTTCAAAATAATAATACCAGTAATTCCATTTCATCCATGAATGTGTATGATAAGTTTATTGTAGATGAGCCATTTAATTCCATCCAAAAAACGAATAACAATACTAAAGCCAAAGGCCTTTCTCCATCTTTTAATTTCAACTATAGAAGCCAATTAGATACACTTGGTAGCATGTTGGAACTCGTTTATGATTATACGTATTCTTCATTGCGTACCAAGAGCCATTTAAATATGGGTTATTTTGATTCATTGGAAAACGAACAAGTCATTCCACATCTTGATTTTACACAATCCAATCCATATATAGTTAATTTACATACCGCACAATTAAATTACAACAAGCCATTGAAAAAAGAGCATGCCGTTGAATTTGGAGTGAAATTTACATGGACAAAAACCACCAATGATATCCAATACAATAATTTGGCGGGTTCAGATTATGTGTTAGACAGTTCAAAATCCAATAAATTCCAATACATAGAAAATATTAATGCCATTTTTGGAACGTGGAGTAAAGCTTGGAAAAAAGGCTGGAGCACCAACTTAGGGTTACGTATAGAACAAACGAATACCAATCAACATTCTATCACGCTAAATTCAATTACAAAACGCCATTATGTAGATTTTTTTCCAAGCTTATTTATTCAAAAAAGCATTGGAGAGAAACATAGCATTAATATGAATTTTAGTAGAAAAATTAAGCGTCCGGATTATAACGACCTAAATCCATTTCAATTTTATTTAAGCCCATATTCTATTTGGACAGGAAATGAAAACCTTAAATCACAATATTCCAACATCACGGAGTTCACCTATACGTATAAAAATGCATATAGTTTTTTTATAGGCCATGAGAATTTAAATAATAATTATACGCATTTAGTATTTCAAGATGACAGCACTAAAATTTCTACCTATAAAGCATCCAATTTCAAAGTGCGAAACAACTTAAACCTTGGAGTAAATATCAATAAAGATTTATTTAAATGGTGGACCATTTCTTATAATGCACAATACACTTTTTTTAAGTATAATTCTGTAGTCAATGATTTGCCTTTTGTAGTCACCTCACATAAATTTTATATTGCCTTAGATAACACTTTTATTTTACCTAAAGATTTTATGATAAATGTTTTTGCATTTTATACCTCACCATTTTATGATGCTACTGATATCATGAAAAGCGATGGAATGGTCAATATTTCCATTTCCAAATCTTTTTTAGATAAACGATTGAAGATTCGACTAGCCGGAAATGATATTTTTGGAACTAAAAATTTCAATTTCAATACTAATTATTTCAATGTAAATTCTATTTCAAGGAATAAATGGAGTTCACGTTTTTTTAGTCTAAGTGTGAGTTATAATTTCCAAAAAGGAAAGAAATTTAAAAACACACAAAACATTAAAAGTAATGAAGCGGAAAAAAGTAGAATTGGTAATTAAAATAAACACATTAAATATACATTGGTTTAATTTTCATCAAAAAAATAAACCTAAAATTTAAGTTTATTTCAATGGCATTACTGTATAAATTTTTACCTTTACAGGAATAAAATGTACACATGCAAATAAAATTTGGAACAGATGGTTGGCGTGCCATCATTGCACAAGAATTTACCACTGATAATGTAGCAAGAGTAGCATACGCTACAGCTCTTTGGGTGAAATCTATATCCCAAAACCCTTCCATTTCCATCGGACACGATTGCCGTTTTGGTGGTTCACTGTTCACTGAAACAGCCATCAAAGTATTGTGTAGTGAAGGCGTAAAAGTATATGCTCACAAAGGTATTTGCGCTACGCCAATGATTTCCTTAGCTTGTGTGAAATTAAACACGACTGCCGGCGTGGTTATCACGGCATCACACAATCCACCAAGCTACAATGGATTTAAATTAAAATCCAATTATGGTGGTCCTACCACACCGGCAGATATCGCCAAAGTGGAAGCATTAATTCCTGAAAAAACAAACATTCCAACTATAACATTAGAAGAACTGCAAGTTAAAAATTTATTGGAATATGTAGATATGGAAACCATGTACTTCAATCATGTAGAAGCTTCTTTTGATATGAATGCAATCCGAAATTCTGGAATGACTTTTGGTTATGATGCCATGTATGGCGCTGGTCAAAAAATAACAAAGCGATTATTGCCTACTAATCTAGTATATCTACATTGCGAAGAAAATCCAAGTTTTAACGGACAAGCTCCAGAGCCATTACATAAAAATTTATTAGAGTTTTCCAATCTAATTAAAAATTCTACAGACATTCACTTTGGATTTGCCAACGATGGAGATGCGGATAGAATTGGTTGTTATGATAGTGATGGAAATTTTATCGACTCACATCATGTTATTTTATTGCTCATCCATTATTTGCATAAATACAAGGGATTAAACGGAAAAGTGGCTATTTCATTTACTGTTTCAGATAAAGTAAAGTTGCTTTGTGATGCTTATAATTTACCATGCGAAGTAACACCTGTTGGATTTAAATATGTTTGCGAGATAATGGTTAACGAAGATGTTTTAGTGGGTGGCGAAGAAAGTGGAGGCATTGCTATAAAAGGACATATTCCAGAACGAGATGGCGTTTGGATGGCATTAGTCTTAATGGAATTTATAGCAAAAACGGGTAAAACCATACAAGAATTAATTCAAGAAGTGTATGCAATAGTTGGTACTTTTGATTATGATAGATATGATTTGCATATCACCGAAGCGGTGAAACAAAAAGTAATTGAAAATTGTAAAAATGATGCGTATAAAAACTTTGGAAAATATACTATCGAACGTACAGAAGCAATAGATGGTTGGAAATATTTCTTGCCAGATGGTGCTTGGACAATGATTCGAGCTTCCGGTACAGAACCAGTATTGCGCGTGTATGGACAAGCAAAAGATAGAGCTGCCGTAATTGATTTATTAGATACAGTAAAAGCAACCTTGTTAGGCTAAAAACAAACTTAATTATGCATATTTTATTATTAGGTTCTGGAGGAAGAGAGCATGCATTTGCACAAAAATTGGTGCAAAGCAAACAATGCACTCAATTGTTTATTGCTCCTGGAAGTCCAGGAACCGCACAACTAGGCATCAACATAAATTGTAGCGCAACTGATTTTAATGGAATTAAAAAAATAGTGCTAGAAAATGCCATTCAATTAGTGGTGGTTGGTCCCGAAGTGCCTTTGGTAGAAGGTGTTTTTGATTTTTTTAAACACGATGAAGATTTAAAAAATATTCCAGTTTTTGGCCCTTCTAAATTAGGAGCACAATTAGAAGGCAGTAAAGCTTTTTCAAAAGCATTTATGATAAAACATGGCATTCCAACGGCTGCGTATGCAGAGTTTACACAGCAAACACTAAATGAAGGATTGTCCTACATAGAACAACAACAAACACCTATTGTGCTAAAAGCAGATGGACTGGCAGCCGGAAAAGGTGTTTTGATTTGTACATCAATAGAAGAAGCAAAATCAGAATTTAAACAAATGCTGGATGGTAAATTTGGCGATGCAAGTGCCAAAGTGGTGATAGAAGAATTTATGGACGGCATTGAGTTTTCAGTTTTTGTGTTGACCAATGGAACTGAATATAAAATATTACCAACTGCCAAAGATTATAAAAGAATTGGAGAAAATGATACTGGCTTAAACACCGGTGGAATGGGCGCTGTTTCGCCACCTTCTTTTGTTACACAAGCTATGATGCAAGTGGTAGAAGAAACCATTGTACAACCCACTATCACAGGATTTCAAAAAGATGAAATTGAATACACTGGTATAGTATATGTTGGGTTGATGTACTTAAAAACTGGTGAACTAAAAGTAGTGGAATACAATTGTAGAATGGGCGATCCGGAAACAGAAGCTGTATTTCCAAGAATTCAAAATGATTTAGTTGAATTGTTTATGGCAACCATCGAAAATCATTTGTCATCTACTGAATTAATTATTGATAAGCGTGCCGCCACTACCATCATTCTGGCAAGTGGTGGTTATCCTGAAGAATTTGAAAAGGGTAAAATTATATCAGGCATCCATGAAATTAAAGATTCATTCGTATTTCATTGCGGTACCACAATAAATAACGATGGAGATTTGGTTACAAATGGCGGTCGTGTGTTAGCGGTTACGTCATTACATGATGATTGGAAAGAAGCCTTGAAAATTTCCAATAAAAATGCTGCAAAAATTTCTTTTGAAAATAAATATTATAGAAAAGATATTGGATTCGATTTATAAATAACTCCAATTAGTTACATGCTGTGTACTGAATTGTCAAGGATAATTATCTTTTACATCAATTGTATTTAGATAGTATTAAATCCAAGCTTTTACTAATCGGTTTTCAGTTCCACAAGAAATGCAATTAATAGGCTTCGCCGGATTCTGAGGCACTTGATTTTCCAAACCACATGAAATACAGGAGAAGATGGATGTAATATCATTGACTTTTAAACAGTGTTCACACATCACTTTATAAGAACCATTGGGAACAAAAATAGCTTGTTGGCAAAATTGACAATTTTGATTTTCCCCATCCATAACTTGAATGGCGACATACTCAGCACTAAATCCGGTTTTTTCTAATAGCATTTTTGCATCTTTAGGTCGCAAATATGGTATCCAAGCTTGCACAAACATGGACATTTTTAGTTTAAAATGAACATCAGGTGGCAGTAAATCCAACATAATTTTATAATCTGGATTGCTATAAAAATCAGTAAATGATTCTCTAATATAATTCATGAAAAAATTACAAAGATTAAAGAAAGATTCGGTATCGGCATAGGTCTTGCCATCTTCTGCAGAATAGGCGATGCTTTGTTGTAGTAGAGCTTGTTCACCTGCTTTTTTTGACCAATTTGGATCAAAAGCATAATACGTAGAACTTGTAGCACAAACATCTAAATATAATTGGTATTTTTCTGTTGTATTTATACTTGGTGGTAAATATTCCGGATAAATTTTGTAGTAAAAATCCCAATATTCCTTTTGAACTTTTGAATAGTTTTCTTTGTTATTTTTTCCTAAAAGTTCAGCAAGTTTGGTTTCAAAAATTATTTTTTCAGAGCTATATTTTTGTGTGCGTTTTGGATTTTTATTCCAAGCTTCTAAACCTTGTTCAAAATCAATGTCTGTAAAAGCTCCACAGAAATCGCAAACAATATAGGGCGATGAATATGGATTTATTTTTGGAGCACCACATTGTATGCAATTAAATTTTTTAATTTTCATGACCTAGTTTTATATAAAGTTAAATGGATTTATCCATAAAAAAAACCTCAACATTATTGTTGAGGCTTGTAATTATTTAAAAGATATTGATTAGTCGATTACCAACATAGCATCACCATAAGAAAAGAAATTATATTTCTTTTCCATTGCTTTTTGGTATGCTTCCATCGTTAATTCATAGCCGGCAAAAGCAGAAATCATAATAATTAAGCTTGATTTAGGAACATGGAAATTCGTAATCATGCTATTCGCAATACTAAAATCGTAAGGTGGATGTATGAATAAGTTCGTCCAACCTTCCATTGGTTTTAATAAACCTTCAGCCGATACAGCAGTTTCAACAGAGCGCATGGATGTGGTTCCAACAGCACAAACATTTTTTCCTTTTTGAATGGCTCGATTTACTATTTTAGAACATCTTTCATCTATTTTAAAATATTCTGCATCCATTTTGTGTTTGGATAAATCTTCCACATCAATAGAACGGAAAGTACCTAGACCAATATGTAAGGTTAGTTGAGCAAAATCTACGCCTTTTAATTCTAATCGTTTCATTAGTTCTCGGCTGAAGTGTAAGCCTGCTGTTGGCGCAGCAACGGCACCTTCTTGGCTAGCAAAAACGGTTTGATAGTTTTCTTTATCAGATTCTTCTGGTTCTCTTTTAATATACTTTGGCAATGGAGTATTGCCTAATTTGTCTAATACAGCCCTGAATGCATCGTCACTTCCATCAAACAAAAAGCGGATGGTTCTTCCTCGAGAAGTGGTATTATCCACTACTTCAGCCACTAAATCATCGTCACCAAAATATAATTTATTGCCTACACGAATTTTTCGTGCTGGATCTACAAGTACATCCCACAAACGCAATTCATGGTTGAGTTCTCTTAATAAAAACACCTCTATTTTGGCACCAGTTTTTTCTTTTGTACCATACATTCTTGCAGGAAACACTTTGGTATTGTTAACGACCATCACATCTCCATCATCAAAATAGTCTAATACATTTTTGAAAATTTTGTGTTCAATTTTTCCAGATTTGCGATGTACCACCATGAGTTTACATTCATCACGTTGTTTGGATGGATATAAGGCAATTTTTTCTTTTGGAAGTTCGAAGTCGAATTGAGAAAGTTTCATTATGTGTAGTTATTATTTTACGGAATAATAGTTTTAAACCTATTTAAATGAAAAAAGTTTAAAATCAGTTGCAAAGATAGTTGTAAGATTAGCAAAATACAACCGACTGATATTTTTATTTGATTAAATTTGTAAAAGAGTATGCGACAACTATTTACTGTTTTATTGGAAACACTAAAGTTAACTTTTCAGCAATTGTGGTTGAATAAGTTGCGTACTTTTTTATCACTATTCGGGATTACAGTAGGAATTTTCAGCATTATTGCCATTTTAACTTCGGTAGATGCACTAAAAAATAATATTAATCAGTCCATTAATAGTTTGGGCGATAATGTTTTATTTGTAAATAAATGGGCTTGGACATTTGACGGACCAAGTGATTATCCATGGTGGAAGTATTTTCAGCGTCCAAACGTGAAGTATGAAAATTATAAATATGTTCAGTCTAAATCAAAACTTTCTGAAGCGGTTACGTTTGAAATAAATCCAAGGAATTCACCGGAAATGTCGTATAAAAATATAAAAACACATAAAGCCTATTTGTCGGCAGTTTCCGATAATTATGGAAAAGTTTTTCAGTTAGATATTGCACATGGTCGGTTTTTATCGTCAATGGAAATTGCAAATGGATTAAATGTATGTGTAATAGGTGGTGATGTAGCCGATAAATTATTCAAGAATATTGAAAATCCAGTAGGCTTAGAAATGCGTATTGATGGAAAACCTTCTATTGTAATTGGTGTGATTGCCAAGAAAGGAGAAGATTTATTGGGATTTAATTTTGATAAAGCAGTCATTGTTCCCATTAATTATTACGAATTATATTTTTCTACTAATGATAATTTTGTAGATAAAACTATTGAAGTAAGCACCAAACCAGGTGTTACACTAGATGAACTACAACAAGAATTAATTGGAATTATGCGTTCTGCAAGAAAATTAAGACCAAAACAATTGGATAATTTTTCTATCAACCAATTAAGTGTAATAGCTAAAGGATTTGATAGTGTTTTTGATTCACTTGGAATGGTCAAATGGGTAATTGGTGCTTTTTCGTTAATCGTTGGTGGATTTGGAATTGCCAATATTATGTTTGTAAGTGTATCAGAACGAAAAGCATTAATCGGCATAAAGAAAGCACTAGGTGCTAAACGCTCTGATATATTATTAGAGTTTTTGTTAGAAGCTATTTTCTTATGTTTAATGGGTGCAATAGTAGGTTTGTTGCTGGTGTATGTTTTGTGTTATTTTGCTACAGAAGCGAGTGGTATGGAATTTAAACTAAGTATTACTAATATTATAATTGCTTTTTCCATTTCGTTTATCCTTGGCATTTTAGCTGGTATTATTCCGGCGTACATGGCTGCCAATTTGGATCCTGTTGAAGCAATAAGAAGCAAATAGTTTTTTTATGAATTTATTGTTCAACTACTGTGTGCTAATTCGGCAAATAAAACAGGCTGTACATCTTCTTTTTGACAAACAATAAATCCTGCATTATTTGCAAGTTCTGCAATTTGTTCTAAAGAAAAACCACACGCCATACCAAGCGAAGCCACTGCAATTACGGTATCGCCAGCTCCACAAACATCGGCAAGTTGAAGTTTTGTGGTTAAATGAACTACTTTGGAAATTTCTTTATTATAAATGTAATTACCTTCTGCACCTAAGGTTACCAATAAATTTTTGAATGTTATTTTTTGTTCAAGTGTTTTTGCATTTTCCTTTAGTTGCATTTCGGATTTATTTTCACTTCCAGAAATGAATGCAAATTCAATTTCATTTGGTTTAAATAAATCTACATTTTGATACAATTGCCAATTATCATACTTAGGATCCACACAAATTGGTATTGAATTTTTTTGTGCAATGGTAATTAGTTCAGGAATCGTTTGTGAATTTAGAACGCCTTTGTTATAATCTTGTAAAATTATAATATGTGGTTTGTGTTGCCGTATGGCATCTATAAAATGAGCAATGATGAACTGATGAGTTAGGATGGAGTATGCACTCTTTTGTTCATCATCCAATCGAATAATTGGAAGTTTATTTTTAAAAACACGTTGTTTTATGGTTGTTTTTATCTCTTTACTTTGATAGATAAATGTGTTTGAAATAGCTTCTTTTTCTAATAGATTATTGATAAATTCAGCTGCAGTATCCAAGCCTAAACAACCCACTAAATAAGGTATAGCATGTAATTTTTTTAAGTTTAAAGCTACGTTGGCTGCACCACCTAAATACTGTTTTTTTTCATGCACGTTGAGTATTGGAATATTTTTATACTCTGGAGAATTTCTATTGCTGGAAGTTTCAATAAATTCATCTAATATGATGTCGCCCACAATAAGCACTCTTTTGTTCTCAAATTTTGAAATATCATGAAAGTACATCATCTTGTAAAAGTAATAAATAAAATAAAAAACACGCTATCTGAGCAATTGATCAGATAGCGTGTTTTTATAGGTGTATATTATTGGTTAAATTAATTTAGCTAAAGCATTTTTTACACGAGTAAATGCTTCCTTTAGATTTTCTTCTGAAGCTGCATACGAAAATCGAATACATTCCGGTGCACCAAATCCACTGCCACTAACGGAGGCAACATGTCCAACATTTAATAAAAATAAACATAAATCATCTGCATCCTTAATGGTTTCACCATCGTATGTTTTTCCGAAATAAGCACTTAAATCTGGGAAAACATAAAACGCACCAGTTGGTATATTGCATTTTACATTTGGAATTTCGTTCAACATTCCTAATACTAAATCTCTACGTTTTTGGAATGCTTGTCTGAATACTTCTGTTGGATTTTGGTCGCCCAATAATGCCGCAATAGTAGCATGTTGTGCTACAGAATTTGTTCCGGAAGTAACTTGACCTTGTAATTTGTCACATGCTTTTGCAATATATGCTGGCGCAGCAATATACCCAATTCTCCAACCAGTCATGGCATAACCTTTCGCTTGTCCGTTCACCACAATGGTTCTGTCTTTCATTGAAGGAAATTCAGCAATGGAAACATGTTTTCCTACATAGTTGATGTGTTCGTAAATTTCATCTGAAATAACATGAATTTGCGGATATTTTTCTAAAACTTTTACAAATGCTTCAATTTCATCACGTGTGTAAACAGAGCCTGTTGGGTTGCTTGGAGATGAATATACTAAAAATTTTGTTTTGGGTGTAATAGCATCTTCTAACTGTTCTGGTGTCATTTTAAAATTTGCATCTACAGTTGTCGGAATAATAACACAAGTGGCATTACATAATTTAACTTGCTCTGGATAAGAAACCCAAAATGGTGCAGGAATAATTACTTCATCACCTTCATTTAAAAAGGAGATAAAAACATTTGCTAAACTTTGTTTGGCACCAGTGGATACGACAATATTTTCAGGTTTATATTCTAAATTATTATCGCGTTTTAATTTTTCACAAATGGCTTGTTTTAAATCTAAATAACCTGAAATTGGTGAATACGAATCGTATTTTCCACTGTCAATAGCTTGCTTTGCTGCTTCTTTAATGTGTTTCGGTGTATTAAAATCGGGTTCGCCTAAGGATAAGCTGATTACATTAACGCCTTTTGCGGCTAATTCTCTACTCAGTTGCGCCATTTTTATAGTGGCTGATTCGGAAACTCGGTTTAATGTGTTAGATGTAGGTAACATAATTGAAATTTAGTCAACAAATTTAACGAGAAACTTAGTGTAATCTTAGAATTAGATATTATGTTATGTTTAGATGTTAGAGCGAAAAGTTTGAGTTACTTAGTTCTAAAAATAGTACTGTTTATCTATATTGAAACAGATGCTGTAAATTGAATGATAGATATATGAATGGGCATCTAATCTAACATCAATCTATTATTTAGAGCAAAAAAAAATGACACATCGTGTCATTTCCTATTATTTTATTTGATTATTTATTTTCAATGATTCTTCCGGCTCTACAGTATCTTTTATCCCAATATGTCTCATTTAAAGAGCTGATAGTTACGCCTTTGGAAGAGGATGAGTGTGTGAATTTTCCATCTTGTAAATATACGCCTACATGTGAGATTCCATATCCATTTGTATTAAAGAAAACTAAGTCACCTTCTTTTAATTCTTCTCGATCAACATATTCCGTTAAGTTTGAAAGTTGGTTGGAAGTTGCATAGGTATCATAGCAGTCATTCATCAACTTAAATACATAGTTTGAACAGTCAATGCCACTTTTAGTTTTTCCACCATATCTATAAGGTGTGTTTAACCAATTAAAAATTTTGGTGTACATACCTAAGTCTGTTGCTTTACGTACATTGATGTTTACTTTCTGAAAGAAATTAGAGAAAGCATCCATGTCAATGCGTTTTTGATCACAAATTTTCTCTAAAGAATTGCAAAATCCATTCGAAGCAAAACTATTTTGATGCGATAAAAACCACATGGATAGTATTAAGAAAAGGGCTAATTTTTTCATTGATATAAAAATACATACCGATATCCAGTGAGCCAAGGTTATGCAACTAAGTTGCAGTTAAAAACTTGTTAAAAACTGTTTAATTTTTTACAAACTGCTTATAATCAATAAGTTGATTGTTGTCTGATATTTGTATTTGATACCAGCTATTTGAAAGGCTAGAGATGTCAATAGCTGTTTTATCGGTATAAATTTTGCCTTTTAACACCGATCTGCCTGTGCTGTCATAAATGGTGTAATCATAAGGATATTGAGATACTTTAGGTTGAAACTGTACTAAAATTTGATTTGATGCTGGATTAGGAAATACAGAAAAATAAGATGGTTTATGGATATTTGGTGTAGAAGTATTGATTTTATTTTTTAGTTGAATGGAAAATTTTCCCATAGAAATTGCAGGTAAGTATAAGGTATCCAATTGAGTTAAAGTATCTTCTGAAATCTGATATTGCGTGGCATAATTTGGATTGGAGTAAAACGCACATCTTGAATAATTAGTTGAAAGTATAGATGCAGCATCTAAAAGATATCTATTAATTTTTTTTGCGGTTAATTCTTTATTGTTGTCTGATAGGTAAATTGAATTTAAGTTGATAAAATGTGCGATGGAATCTGTGTTGACAAATTGCACGATTAATTCTTGTTGACTACTATCAATAAATACATCGATGATGGTGTGGCTATTTTCATTTTCAAAATTGGTTTTTAATCGTTTAACTTGCTGGTGCATGGTGGTACTCCATATATAAAACGGAGAATAGGTGATTTGTCGTTGAGCAATAAACGTATGGTTCGATTGGTACGTTCGAATTAATGGCCAAGTATAGCTTTGACCCACCAGATGATGGTATAATAATATTTGAACATAATTAGGTGAGAAATCATGTACATCTAACATCTTACGAATAAAATAGTAATTGTAAAACGCATGTAGAAATGTATTCGTAGCAAATCCACTTTCTGTAAAATTCCATTCAGTTATCCAAAGTGGCTTATTATTGGAATAATAATTAAATCGCTTTAAATTGTAAATCAATAAGGTGTCAATAAAATAGGTATAAAATCGTTCTGCAATTTTATTTATACTTGTTTTATCCAATCCAAATATGGAATCTGCATTTAAATAATCAGAACAACTTAAAAAATCTTGACTGTAAATATGTGGAATCATAGCAAATACATTGCTTTGTGAGGCGAAATATTTATTCCATAAATCACTTTTCTTGACACTCAAATCATACGGTTTTACATGTATTGGATAATATTGGTTATCTAAGCTTACATTGTTAATTCCACTGTTTGCCGGCACTGCCGAAACTATATTGTATTTTGTTTTTAAACTGTCAGCATATAATGAAACTAATAGATTGTTTTTAAGCATTCCTTCTAAATAAAATTTAAGCGGCAATTGCCAAAGATTGTAATGAAAACTATCCGGTGCAGAAGTGCAATCAAATCCAATATATTTTAGATCATCATCAAAAACAATATATTCAGCATACGTTTCATTCCCAATTTCAGCACCTAAAATCTGAACGCCATTCATTCGTAAGTATTCCACAGCATTTAAATTTTCTCTGAAATAGTAATAAAATGAAGGATTACTAATGAGTTCTCTTTTAATTTGTTTATATATACTATCTGATTGGAGGAGCATTAGTTTTGGTACTATTGCATTTATTTTTGCACTATCCAATAAGTCACCGTTTGTATTTAAAATAGAGGCAAAAGAACTTAAGTATTTATTGATTAAGAATTGTATGGTATCAGAATATTGTTTTAATTGGCCTCTATAAATATGAGTATGTGAGTTGATGCGATAACATACACCAATATCATTCCCATATTTTTTTAGCGTATCCACTTCTTCCTTAAAATATTCTATCATATTTTTGTCTGCTTTTTTATCAAATTCAAGATGCATGTTTGCAAAACTTACATTGCCAATTCTTCCAGCGGCACATGTGGTTTCTGACGTATCAATGCCATGTCCTTTTCCATAAAAATGATAATAATTGCCAATGGTGCCACCCGGAAAACGCAATACATTTAGTTGAAGTGGCTTAATGAAATTATATATCGTGTCAATAATTTCTGCTTTGTAAGTATGTGTAGTATTTTGGAAAAGCGTATCTATACATTCATACATAGACATGCTGCTTACTCCAGTAAATTTATTTGGATAAGCAGTAGATGAGCGTACATTGTTTATGTCTAAAGTGTCATTAGCCATTATGATGCCTTGTAAACACACTAAAACGGAGATAAGTAAATTCGCTTTTTTCATTCTAAAAGACAAATATATTAATAGAACTTTATAAAGATATACTTTTTTATAACATTAACTGATTGGCGCTTTTTTAAAACTTCGGATAAACTTATTGGTACAACAGTTTCAGCGTAAAAATTAAGAATTAGAATGAAAGCATTAATTTAACATTAATCCAATGCATGCATTGAGAAATTCAACTAACTTTATACTCAATTTAAATGAACACTTTATAAAATAAAATGATATGGCAACAACTAAAAGTAAATTAATAGGAGGCAATTTTTTGTTTTCAGAAACAGATATTAAGGATGTTTTTATTCCGGAGGAATTTACTGAAGAACAGTTTATGATTTTCAATATGGTGCGTGATTTTTGCGTCAAAGAATTTCACAGTTTAGGCATGGAAAAAATAGCTTTATTAGATGCTGAAAAAGACAAAGAATTTGTATTAGAAAAATTTAAAAAAGCCGCAGAATTGGGTATTTGTGGAGTTTCGATTCCAGAAGAATATGGTGGAATGGGTTTGGATTTTAATACAGGATTATTGTTCACAGAAGCCTTGTCTGTAGGGTTGGCTTTTGCCACCACTATTGGTGCTCAAGTATCCATTGGTTCTTTGCCAATTGTATTTTATGGCACACATGAACAAAAAGAAAAATACCTTCCGAAAATTGCGAGTGGTGAGTATGCTTGTGCGTATGCACTAACTGAGCCAAGTTCAGGTTCTGATGCGAATTCAGCTAAATCGAATGCTGTATTAAATGAAGCAGGCACACATTACCTTTTAAATGGACAAAAAATGTGGATCACCAATGGTGGATTTGCCGATATTTTTATTGTATTTGCTAAAATTGACAATGATGAACGTTTATCTGCATTTATTGTAGAGAAAGAATTTGGTGGAATTGAAATTGGAAAAGAAGAGAAAAAAATGGGAATTAAAGCATCATCTACGGTGCAATTATTTTTCAATAATGTGCCAATTCCGAAAGAGAATTTGTTAGGAGAACGTGGCAAAGGCTTTAATATGGCATTGAATATTTTAAATAATGGTCGTATTAAAATTGGTGCAGGTGGTGTTGGTGGAATCAAATTTGGCTTAACTAAATCCGTAGAATATGCCAACCAACGTATTCAATTTGAAAAGCCGATTTCTGATTTTGGTGCTATTAAATATAAATTAGGCCAAATGGCGATGTTAGCATTCGTAAATGAATCAGCAGTATATAGAGTGGGCGCTGAAGTAGATAAAAAATATAAAGAATTTTTAGCTTCAGGTGCAACAGAAAACGATGCGAAAATTAATTCCATGCGTGAATATGCCATCGAATGTGCTATTTTAAAAGTACAAGGCTCAGATGCAGTTTGTTGGTCAGCTGATGAAGCTATCCAAATTCATGGAGGCATGGGTTATTCCATGGAAACCGGCGTGGAAATGGCGTATCGCGATGCACGTATTACTAAAATATACGAAGGTACTAACGAAATTAATAGAATGTTGGCATTAGCGGAGTTTTATAAACGTGCATTCCAAACGAAAGAATTAAAAATTAACGATGCCATGAAAACGATTCCTTTAGGCATTGCTCAGAATTTTAACCCTTTCAATAATGGATTTTTAGCAGATGAAACCGAAATCGTTTCTAATTTAAAATCTGTATTTATGATTATTACTGGTGCTGCCGGACGAAAATTAAAAACAAAATTAGTAGATGAACAAGAAATTGTAATGAACTTAGCTGATATTATGTCGGTGGCTTTCATGGCTGAATCTGCCATATTACGTGTTAAAAAATTAAAAGCAAACAAAGATACCGATAAAGAACAATTGAAATTAAAAACTAAAATGACTCAATTGTATGTATATGAAGCATTAGATATTGCTCGTAAAGCAGCCGATAACGCAATAGATAGTTACTCAAGTGGCGTAGAAAAATTCACCATGAAACGGGTAATCGGTTCTTTATTGAAAAATTATGATATTAATCCTAAAGATACAAGAAGAGCGATTGCGGATGCAGCAATTGCCGCTAACCAATGTCCGTTTTAATACTATGCTGTTATTTCGAGCGTAGCAACAAATCTTAGTAAAATAAAATACATGATACACTAAAAGACCTGAATTTTTTCAGGTCTTTTTTTATTTAATCAATGTAAATAGGCATACTTTAGTTTAAGTATAATTATTTATTGTAAAATATTTAGTATACAATCGGATGTTTCCGATTATTATGTTAAAAAATTACATAAATTGGTAAAAATATTTGCATATAATCGGATATTTTCCGATTTTTGTGTTGTAAATTTACAATATGTCATTTTCAAGAAAAGTAAAAGAATACACAGAAGCACCAATTTCTCATCGCATGGTAGCAGAAATGCTGCCTGAATATAATCGTCTGAATGACAAAATCAGTGAGTTGATAAAAAGCCGCGAATTACTTTCCATAAGAAGAGGTTTGTATGTGCCAGGTCCGGAAACAAATTTGCCGATTCCAAATTCATTCTTAATCGCTAATCATCTAAGAGGTCCGAGCTATGTTTCTTTAGAATCAGCTTTATCTTATTGGAACATGATTCCTGAGCGTGTATATGAAATTAGTTCAGTCACCTTAAAAACTTCTAAAAAATATAGCACACCATTGGGTAGGTTTAGTTTTTTGCATTTGGCTGCACCTTACTATGCTTTTGGTATTGAAAGTGTAAGGCTTTCAGAGCAGCAAACCGCTTTAATTGCTTCGCGTGAGAAAGCCATTTGCGATAAAATAATTCTTACATCAGGTGTTTTGCTCAGAAGTGTGCGCCAAACACATGATTTTTTATTAGAGGATATGCGCATAGATGAAGACGCATTGCGTAGCTTAAATAGTGCTGTTATTCGTACGTGGTTAGCTGATGCGCCCAAAAGAAATAGTTTAGAAATGCTTGTTAAAACATTGGAACAATTATGATAAAAGATTGGATGGCAGCCTATAAGCCAACGAATGACGACGAAACATTATCGGCTTTGCGAGAAATTATGCAAGAAATTGCATTAGCAGGTTTGTCGCGCACCGATTTTTTTGAAAACGCTGCATTTTATGGTGGCACAGCATTGCGTATTTTTTATGGTTTGGATAGATTTTCCGACGATTTAGATTTTTCTTTGTTAGAAAAAAATCCTGACTTTTCTTTAGAAACTTATTTCGCAGCAATCGTTACGGAGTTTGAAGCCATTGGTATGAAAGTTAACATCAAGGAGAAAGATAAACGAATAAAAACTTCGATAGAATCTGCTTTTCTTAAATCAAATACTATTTGGAAAGAATTGGTTTTGGAAGATATTGTACAGCAAGCCGGCATCCAATCCAATAAGAGTATTAAAGTAAAAATTGAAGTAGATTGCGAGCCGCCACTGGGTTATAAAACAGAAGAAAAATTATTACTTCGTCCGTTTTCATTTTATGTAAAATGTTTTACGCGCTCTAATTTATTTGCAGGAAAAATGCATGCGTTGCTGTTTAGAAAATGGAAAAACAGAATAAAAGGACGAGATTGGTATGATTTGGAATGGTATATAAAAAATGGTATTCCGTTAGACATGAAACATTTTTTACAAAGAGCAATAAATACGGGTGATTGGAATAAAAAAACAATATCAGAAAAACAAATTACAGCATTGCTGCAAGAAAAAATTAAATCGGTTTCTTTTGATAAGGTGAAAGAAGATGTAGTACGTTTTATTAAGGATGAAAAATTATTGGAAATTTGGAACCTGCAATATTTTAATGATTTGATTGGAAAAATAAAGTTTGAATAGGAATCGTATTGTAAGGAAATCTACTGATTTTTAGATTATAGTAGTTCTGTTAATTTATCAGGTAAAGTATATAAGAATTGGGGAGATTTTTAAATCTTTGATATTCTTATTATTATACCATCCATTTGTTTGACGGACATGGCTGCTAATATTTGTATTGCGTTCTTAATCTTCCCATAATTTTTACCGTGCAATTTTAAAATTTTATTTTAAAATTGCACGGTATATAATTTAAAGTTACTGTTAGTGTTTATGAATATTTCTCCAATCCTTTTCCAAAATCTTCTAATGCATTGCCTACTTGAGTAATGACATCCTTGAATGCGTTAAGTTGTTTTTGAGTGAGTTTTTGAGTGATTTGTTTTTCTAAATCAAACACTGTTTTTAACGCTATTTTTCTATGTTTTTTGCCTTCTTCCGTTAAATATACCAAAACTTTGCGTTGGTCATTTTCATCGGGTTTTCGAATTAAAAATCCATTTTCTTCCAATGTGTTTAGCGTTCTGGATAAACTATTTGGTTCCATGCCTATACGTGGCGCAATTTTGGTCACCGGAACGCCATCTTCTTCATAAATGGCCATCAGCAAAAATGCCATAGAAATAGTGCCATTGTATTGGTGTGCTTTATCGTTAAATGCTTTTGATAAATTTAACCATGAAGTTCGCAAATGATATAATACCATTTTATTAGCAGTATCTTGAAATAAATCCATGCAATAAAAGTAAATAATAAAAAGACATTTTGTATCTTGCAATGGCAAAAAAAATAAATGCATGCATTGGATTTTATGAAATTATTTTCCAAGGATAATTAATATAATGGAAATGAGATTTAAGTCTATTCATAATGTATATTTGTGCTACAAAAAAACAGTTTAACACTTTTAAAAAAAAGATAAAAAATGTACGATTACTTACAAAATAGCTCCGTAAGACGGGTTTTAAAAACGTTGAATATTCCGGTTCCTGTTCCACCTATTTTAAAACGAAATGGCAACGCATTTTCAGATGCAGAATTACAAACTAAGAAAATTACTGTTGCCGGCAATGAAACAGAATTTTCTCATGAAATTCAAAAATTATTGAATGATAAATGTGATGTAGCTACTATCTACGATGCCCAAATTGATGGCTTGGTGGTAAGTTGCGTGGGCATGCAAACAATTGAAGACTTAGAAGATTTATTTACCTCCATAAAAAATACAGTGAATAAAATTGCAGCAAATGGTCGTATTGTTATTGTTTCTAAATTAGATACAAGTTCCGTAACTAGTTTTACGGTTCAACGTTCTATTGATGGATTTTCAAGAGCATTATCAAAAGAAATTGGCGGAAAAAAAGGCGTAACGGTTAATTTATTAAAAATTACAAACGACGATGTTCAAGCATACGAAGTGGTGAAAGCAGCTACTTTTTTCTTGAGCGATAAATCACCTTTTATTACCGGTCAAGTAGTGGAATTAAATAAAGCAGATGGTCAAAATATTTCATCTCAAGAAAATTTATTACAAGGTAAAATTGCCATTGTAACAGGTGGTGCTCGTGGAATTGGCGCAGCAGCCGCAAAAGTATTGCATCGCGAAGGCGCAACCGTTATTATTGTGGATGTGCCTCAAGCAGCAGATGATGCCAATGCATTAGCACAAGAAATTAATGGTGATGCTAAATTATTAGATATTACAAAAGATGGTGCTGCACAAGAATTACAAGAATTTGTTTTAGGTAAATATGGTAAGTTGGATATTTTAGTGAACAATGCCGGTATTACTCGCGATAAAACCATTGCTAAAATGAGTATGGATCAATGGCGTGCTGTTTTAAATGTAAACTTGAAAGCAGTAATTAACTTAACCGATACATTTGTACAAAAAGGGTTTTCAAAAAATGCAAAAGTAGTGAGTTTATCTTCGATTTCTGGTATTGCAGGAAATGTTGGTCAAACAAATTACTCATTAACTAAATCTGGTGTAATTGGATTTACACAAGCATTAGCTACTACTAATAAAGTTATTTTTGCCAATGCGGTGGCACCTGGATTTATTGAAACTAAAATGACAGAAAATTTACCTTTCTTTATTAAAGAAGGTGGAAGACGTTTATCTACTTTAAAACAAGGTGGCGTACCGGAAGATATTGCCGAATTAATTGGATTCTTGGCATCTCCACTTTCTGACGGCGTAAACGGTCAATGCGTTCGTGCTTGCGGTGGAAGCATGATAGGTGCTTGATATTGAAAATAAATGAACATTAAATTTTTTATTTGTTTTTTTTTTTGTAATATTATGTGATTAAATAAATAACAAAATTTAACACTGCTATTTTTTTTATAACATTATCTAACCAAATAACAACCTAAAATAACTATTATGAAGAAATTGTTGATTACAGGTATTTTCGCTCTGTCAACCATTGGTTTATTCGCTACTGAAAATTCTTTTGCAAAAGAATTTTCATCTATGTCGATGGCTAAAACTAAAACAAAAAAATCTAAAAAAGATAAGCCTAGACCAGAAGGTAAAGCATGGTATATTAATATTAGTGGTGGTTATGGTATTCCGTTTCTATCAACGAACAGACGCTCACCTTTAAAAGAAGTAGGTGATAAATATTGGTATCAACATGGAAACACATTAGATGTACAACCGTTAGTGGGAACAAATGGTGGAGGTTTTGCTTTTAATTTTGGTTGGGGTCACATGTTCAATAAATACATTGGAATCGATATCTTACATACATTTGCTTGGCATCCAGAACGCTTGGATGCAAAAATTGATTTAGAAACATATTATGCTACCCAAAAAACAGGAATATTTGGTATTTATGTTTCGCCGCACTTAGTGATGCGTTGGGATAATGGTAAACGTTTCGGCGTTACTGGTCGTGCGGGTTTAGTGGCTCCAATATTTGGAAACTCCATTTCCAGAGCTTATATAAAAGACAATCAAGGTCGTGTTTTAGAAACCTTAAGTGGCTTCCCAGTTATTCCGGTTCATATTAAAGATTTATTGGAATTACAAATTGAAATTGTAGGAAAAGCAAAAACATCATTCCATCCTACTTTAGGGGTAAGCGCATCAATTGGGTTTGATATTAAATTGAATAAAATGTTGACCATGTTTGCAGAAGCACGTGTTCAAGCTTATACTATCACTTTGAAAGAAACAATATTTGAAGAATACAAACAAACTACTTCATTAAAAGTATTAGGTGTTCCGGCAGATTTCTTATTGGATTTAATTGTTCCGGAAGGTGGAATGCCATTAAATATTGCAAATGCGTCAGAAGCACCTGCATTTTTAACACATTATAAATACAATAAACATATTGATGAAAATTCAAACACTGCTCGTTATGGTTTCAAAGAATTATTAGATTTAGATCCAAATAAACCACAAGTAGATTTAGATAAACCAATGGATGAGCCTGGACAAAAATTCAACGCTTCATCATTGTATTTTAATTTAGGTTTACGAATGAGCTTCGACCAAATTAAAAAGAAATCAAAATAAAATTGGCTAAATGAAATTAAAAAAAATGTGTACTTCGGTACACATTTTTTTGTTTTATTCTATCGCGAATCAATAAAAATACATCACACAAATCGAAGATGAAATAGTTGTGTCATATCAAACAATTTATTGAATTGCATGGCTAAAGAGGTACTAATTCTTCGATTGCTTTTGGGCATTTTCTCAAAAAACTTTATTGTTCTAACTAACTCAATATGTTCACTCCAATTGGTAACTGTTTTTGGGTCTAAAATTCCCCATTCTAAATGGGCTTCTTTCATGCCGGCAGCTTTAATGCGCATATCTACAAAAAAACGTCCCATCTGAGAAATGACATCAAACATAATTTCTGCGCCTTTTAATCTAGGTGCAATGGTAGTCAATAATTTTTGAACTTCTTCTTCTTTAAAATAGGGTAAAACACCAGGAATGGTAATGAATAATCCATTGGATATATCACCGATATCATCTATCCAAGTGTAATCAAACATGGATTTTGCAATATACGTTACGCGTGAGTTAGGTGGTGGTAAAAGTTGTGTGCGCAAGGCAATGGAATCCGGCATATCTAAATCGAACCAAAGCGCTTTTCCATTGTCGCATCTATAATAAGTGGTGTCTAAGCCAGCGCCAATATCTAAAATCTTTCCATTTGGATGTTTCTGTAAAAAGGCTTTAATCGCTTCATCCATTTTAAAGGCACGATATGCCAATCCTTGCACTCCAATTTCAGTAATATTGCTCAGTAATTTCTTTCTGTTTACATCTAATTGATTAAATAATTCAACTGCTTTTGAGTCGTTCAATAAAGGATTTTTATATTGAGTTTCTTTTGCTCTAGATACCAATGGAAGCAACAATGTTTCTTGTATTCTTCCTAAGTTTAATTTTATTTTTTGCTCCATTTAATTTGGTTTAAGATGCTTATATAAGTCCATTTTGATAATTTGAAACTACTTATTTTTTGAATATAATTGATATACAAAAGATGATAAATTTAATTTGGATGATACATACTTTCTTTTTCCTCTATCAGCTCAGCATAATTCATGGTCATTTTTTTACATTTTTGTTGAACAAATAATTCCATTTGATCGTTGTAGTGTTTGCTGCCTTCCTCATTACTGCTGCCATAAGGTGAAATACTTTCGATAATAGGACCATTTTTAGTGAATTGCACCAATTCTATATAAGTTTCGCCGGCTTCTGCTTTGTAGGTGCCATTCTTATGCTTGCTTAGCCACATGGTTGCATTAACATCCGGAATGCCACCAATAGGCAACTTCTTCGAGCCACGAACTAATTTTTGCAAATCGCCTAATGGGATTTCTAATTTGCCAAAATGCTTGAATAAATGTTTTTGTGCATCTTCAACGCTTTTCACTAAAAACCATTCTTTTATACGTGTTTGTACTGCCGGAAAATGTCCTTCTTCAATAATTTTATCAATAATACTCTTTACTACTAAAGCAACGAGCGCAGCTTGTTTGTTGTTTACATCCGCCTTTCTATTCCATTTTTTTAAAACTTCAATACTTTCTTTTATTTGAGGATATTTTTGAGTGTCTAATTGTAAAATATCTTCAATGTTAATCATCGCATAATTATAAGCAGGTTGCATAAATGTTTGATCGTATTTAATGGCCTTAAATTCATCATACGATATTTTTCCTTTTGATGCAAACAGATAACTTGTTCTCAACGCTCGATTGTCGTTATATGCAAAATAATAGTCTTTTAATGCTTGTTTATTTTTATCAGGATTGTCTTCTTTGGATGTACAATTAAATGGCGTATTGTTATTGTTGAAAATATAGCCACAATTTGGATTGATTACTTTTAATAAACTGTCATAAGGGTAATAATCATTGGCTTTCCAAAGTGTTGCCGAAGTATTTCCGGGAACCACATGCCACCAATCATATCCTTTGTTCTTCTTCGGAAACTGACCGTTGTCTAAGTACATAATATTGTTATTTTTATCAGCATAAATGATATTCATTCCTGGCAAAGCTAATTCTTTTAAGGCTGTTTGAAATTCATCAAAGTTGCTTGCTTTATTCATGTGGTACCATTGCTCTGCTCCACGTATATCAAATGCAGATAGGAAACGAATGGAATAGTAATTGCCATCTTTTTCCAACGTTGGCCCATATACACTTTCGTAATATTTTTTGGTAACAGGGATTTTTATTATCCAAAATAACTTCACCCACATTCTTATTTTTTTTTCTTTCAATGTCAACCATTTTCCATCAAATTTATAGGTCAATTTTTTTTGTGGATGCATTTCTAATTTATAAACATCATCGTGGTCGGCAAAACTAACTGTATGTGCCCAACCTAAATGTTCATTGGCACCATGAAAAATAGTGACACCACCTGGGAATGTTCCACCCAAGATGTTCCACCCTTCTTCTGAATGCAAATGCGCTTCATACCATGAATATGGTCCTTCTAGTGGTTGATGCGAATTGATACCTAAATAGGTGTTTCCATCCTTTGTTTTATTTCCATTTACCGCAAAGGCGTTACTTCCTTTTGGGGTTCGCAAAGTTTTATTTTCAATCGTGCCATCAGAAATTTTCATAATGGCAAACGGAACATTCGTCATCAATGCCAAGCCAATGGAATAACCAACAACTACATCTTTTTCCGTAACAGGAAAGGCATCTTTGATCCATACTTTTTCAGGATGTTGCGCTGCATATTTATTGACAGCTTTTACGTAAGCACTTAGTATATTTTTAAACTTTGGAGAGTAGCTCTTGTCGTACAGTCGATCAACTGTTTCTCGTGCTCCTAAAACTGCGCATAAAAAATCCATAATGGCACCATCTTTTCCTTTTACTTCCGATAATCTACTTCGTGCGGTCAGAAAATTTTCTTGCATACTTTTAAAATCATCTTCTGCCGTTGCCCAAGCCAAGCCATAGGCTACTTCTTCATCTGTTTTTCCATAGATATGTGGAACACCATATTTGTCACGTAGAATAGTGATGTTTTTCGTATTTATATCAATAGAAAAAAGGAGATTAAATATTAAATTTAAAGTAAAAAACAGAAGGATTCTTTTCATGTAAAATGATTTAAACATTAAGGTAAAACTATTTAATCAATTTTTTTTACAACAGCATATCTTTTATATTTTAGTATCTTCGTGCAAAATTTGAAATATGAATATTTTAGTCATTAATTGTGGGAGTTCATCTCTAAAAGCGGATGTGATTGATACGATTAATAAAAAAACCATTATCGAATTAGATGCAGAACGATTGCCACTTACACCCATCATTAAACTAAATGAAACAGACTTAGAATATACAGGTAATTTAGAGTTAAATGCAATCCTTGAATTCTGTTTAACAGAAATAAAAACCAAACTAAATGGAATAACAATTAGTGGAATTGGGCATCGTGTGGTACATGGCGGCGATGATTATAGTCAACCTATTTTAATAGATGAACAAGTGGAAAAAGCCATTGAGGAATTGTGTGCTATTGCACCTTTGCATAATCCGGCGAATTTAATGGGAATAAAAAATGCAAAAGTAGTGTATCCAGAGTTGCCAAATGTAGCCATATTTGATACAGCCTTTCATCAAACATTGCCCAATCGTGCAAAACAGTATGCCATTGACAAAGAATTGATTAAAAAATATAATATTAAACGATTTGGATTCCATGGAACGAGTCATAAGTATATAGCAGAAAGAGTAGGAACGTACTTAAAGCAAGACATTAAGCATTTGCGAATAGTTTCTTGTCATTTGGGAAATGGAGCAAGTGCCTGCGCCGTCGAGTTTGGTCGAAGTATAGAAACCTCTATGGGAATGACACCAATGGAAGGGTTGGTGATGGGTACTCGAAGTGGTGATATTGATGCCGGAATTATTTCTTTTTTACAAAATAAAGAAGCTTGGAATGCACAACAAGTTGAAGATTTTCTCAATAAAAAATCTGGCTTAGCAGGTTTAAGTGGATTAAGCAATGATATGCGCGATATACTCCAAAAAGCCAGCGAAGGAAATGAAGATGCACGAACAGCAATTCAAGTTTTTACACATAGATTAACCAAATATATCGGCGCTTATGCCGCATTAATGGGCGGAATTGATGTGTTGGTATTTACTGGAGGTATTGGCGAAAACAGTCATGAAATTAGAAATCGTGTATGCCAACGTTTGGATTTTTTAGGCATTACTTTAGATGATGATAAAAATAAATCTACCAAGTTGACGAATGAAAATGATGTGTCAAATATCTCTGATGAAATAGCACGCGTTAAAATATTAGCCATAAAAACGGACGAACAATTGGCCATTGCATTAGAAGCTCAAAAAATTATACAAGAAAAAAATAAAGTAAACTGTATCCCCAAAATTCCAATTGCTATTTCTGCACGTCACGTACATCTAACACGAGAAACCGTAGATATTTTATTTGGTAAAGATTATGAATTAACACCTTTTAAACCACTTTCTCAACCAGGACAATTTGCCGCCAATGAAACAGTAACTTTAGTAGGGCCGAGAAATAAAATTGAAAAGGTTCGCATATTAGGTCCATTGCGCAGTAAAGACCAAGTAGAAATATCCAAGACTGACGAATTTTTCTTAGGCATTGATGCACCGGTGCGCGAAAGTGGAAATGTAGCAGGTTCACCCGGAATTATATTGGATGGAAAAGCAGGAACCACCACCATTAAAGAAGGAGTGATAGTAGCTTGGCGTCATATTCACATGCATCCAAACGATGCGGCCGTGTTTGGCGTTCAAGACCAAGATGTGGTAAGTGTGGATGTAGAAGATAAAGAACGCCCATTGACATTTAAAAATGTTATTATTCGTGTTTCAGATAAATTTAAACTTGAAATGCACATCGATACTGACGAAGGCAATGCCGCCGAAATTAAAACAGGAGAAGAAGGCACCTTGATGAGTACAGAAAAAGCCGTGAGTTTGAACATGAAGAATGTATAATATAAATACGATACATCAAAAATTCTTGTTTATCTGAGTATATTTATCTATGATGCATATACACCAAATGTATTTTAAACAATTGCAAAAAAAATGAATGAATAAATAGGAATTAATTTTCTTGTTGTACGTTCAAATTGAACTATATATATTTTATTAAGTTAATATTTTAGTCTAGTATTATTCTTATTTTTCTAAAAACGACAGGATTATAATACCATTTTGCCTAAGCATTTTAATAACATGGAATTTATCTTACATACTCCTAATCGATACAGCGAACGGTTTGAAAAAATGGCTATTAATATTAAAATTAAATGCAAATAAAAATACAAAATAGGATGCGAAGAAGCAATTGATGTAAATAGTAATATGCATTTGTAATATTTCCATCTTATTATTCACTAATTTAGCACACTTAAAATATTAAACATAATCAGATGAAAAATCTATTTCTTTTCGCACTTTCATTAACGCTGTCTTTATCGCTTTCTGCTCAACAAGATGTAGTAGGAAAAAACATTGACAAAACAGCAAAACCTGGTGAAGATTTTTTTAAATATGCTAATGGAAATTGGATAAAACAAAATCCTATTCCAAATGCTTATTCACAATGGGGAATTGGAAATTTAGTGCAAGAAGATGTTTGGCAGAAACTTAAAACAATAAATGAAAATGCCTTGTCAAATGCATCATCTGATGCAAATACACAAAAAATTCGTTCATTTTATTTTACAGCAATGGATACAAATACCATCGAAAAAATAAAATTAATGCCATTGAACACAGAATTATTTTTAATCAATAATATAAAAAATACAGCAGATGTATTAAACGTAATTACACACTTACACCAAATTGGCGTTCCGGTTGCTTTTGATTTAGGCGTATATCAAGATATGAAAAATAGCGACGTGAATGCGTTGTATTTGTCGCAAGGTGGACTTGGATTGCCAAACAGAGATTATTATTTTAATAAAGATACACGTACACTTAACATCGTAAAAGATTACAAAACCAAGCATTTGGTTCGTATGCTCGGTTATATAAATACCAATTTTGCAAGCAGTGCAAATGCTGTGTTTTCTATCGAAAAATCATTGGCAAGCAAATCACGTAAGTTAGAAGAATTACGCGATCCTTATGCCAATTACAATAAAATGTCTATTGCACAATTGAACGAATTAACTCCAAAAATAAATTGGAATAATGTTTTCAATGCTTTAAATATTAAAACAGATTCTGTAATTGTAGGTCAACCCGAATTTTTCACCCAATTTAATAAATTACTTACGACTACACCCTTGTCTAACTGGAAAAATTATTTGCGTTTTCATTTACTATCAAACTATGCTGATTACTTAAATAAAAAAGTTAAAAATGAAGACTTTCGTTTCTATGGAAAAGTGATACGTGGACGAAAAGAACAATTGCCTCGCTGGAAACAAGCGATTGCTTGGGAAGAATCTGTAATGGGTGAAATTTTGGGACAATTATATGTGAAAGATAATTTCTCACCTAAAACTAAAGAACGCTATGAAAAATTATGCGATGAAGTTTTTGCTGCATTTGCCAATAGAATTAAAAATTTAGATTGGATGAGCGATGCTACCAAACAAAAATCGTTACAAAAATTAAATACAGTAACTAAAAAAGTGGGTTATCCAAACACTTGGAAAGACTTCTCTAAATTGGATATTTCGGATAAATTGTTAGTGGATAATATAAAAAATGCCAATAAATATTGGTTTAATTATTACATCAGCAAATTAAATAAACCAGTTGACCGAACCGAATGGGAAATGACTCCACAAACTTATAATGCCTATTACAATCCATCTAATAACGAAATTGTATTGCCAGCAGGTATATTTGTAATTCCTGGATTTAAAGACGATGAAATAGACGATGCCGTGATTTATGGTTATGCAGCAGCTTCTACCATTGGACATGAAATTACACACGGCTTTGATGATGAAGGCCGACAATTCGACGATAAAGGAAATTTGCAGAATTGGTGGCAAGAAGCCGACGAACGAAAGTTTACTGAAAAAGCCAAAAATTATATCAATCAATTCAATAATTACGTGGTGCTAGATTCTATGCATATTAATGGAGAAGCTACTTTGGGTGAAAATATTGCCGACTTAGGCGGTTTAGTAATTGCCTTAGATGCCTTTAAAAAAACTCAACAATACCAAGAAGGGAAATTAATTGATGGATTGACACCACTTCAACGCTACTTTTTAGGCTATGCCTTAGGTTGGTTAGGCCATCAGCGTGATGAAGAATTAGCTACTCGCGTATTGACAGACGTACATTCTCCGGCATTTTTGCGTGTAAATGGACCTTTTTCTAATATAGATGACTGGTACAAAGCCTTTAACATCCAACCAAACGATAAAATGTATCGTTCTGAAAATGATAGAGTGAAGATTTGGTAATGTAAATATTACCCAAATCTTAACAAATCCACATCGTTTATTTGATTTTCATCAAATAAATACTTGAGTTTTGCCACTTATAAAGCCAAAACCACCACTTAATGTTTGTAAACCGCCACTTGCTAAATGGTACTTCTTAATATTAGAATTTGTACTAATATTGTAATCACAAGCAGAATTGTTTACGTTTTCTCTCTCTTTTTTCTGCTCTGTTGTTTACGGCTTTTTAAAAGGCTCTAAAGTTTTAGAAATCTAACCCAAATTCCTAAAGTTTCCAACCCAAAATGGAAACTTTTTTTAAAAAATAATCGTTAATTTTTATAGGGAATTTAACCTTTTATAAAATTATCGGTCTATATAAATAGAATGATTATAAAACTTTAAAACTATTAACTATGAACAAAATTTACAAAATATTACTTAGCTCCATTTTTGCTATCATTATGATTGCCCCACTCGGGCTTTTCGCAAATAATGAAGATACCGAAAATAATAAAGATGTGGTTTTTAGAAGTATTTGGAAATATGAGATGGATCATACAAAATACTCACCAGAAGACGGAATTGCAAAAAAGATTTTCTTTTTATCATTAAATTCTGATGGTACTTATCATCAATATGTTCAAGTGGTTCCCTTAACACCACAAGATTATTTTAGAGTAAAAAACTATGCTATTGATGGAAATTGGTCAGAAAAAAATGGAAAATTAATTTTAAATGAATATGGTAAAGAAAACTCCATAGATTTTGATTTTATGTTTTCCAACTTTAAAAATATTGACAATCAATATATCTCCGTTAAGAAATAAATTGCTGTATTAGCAATATATACTAATTTTGCGTTTTAGTCGTTCGTTGGGGAACGACTTTTTTTATTTCTAAATCATTAATTCTAAGCTTATTTTAAAAAGCATCTTGTTGTATTTCGTAAATTTATCTTGTAATGCAATTAACACCAATCATAGATAAAGTATCTTTAGAACAACTTTCTGGCTTCTTAGAAGGACAATTGTTTTTTAATGATACCATGCGCGTATTATACGCAACAGATGCATCCGTTTATAAAGAATACCCAACCGCAGTTTGCTATCCTAAAAATAAAAAGGATATTCAACTTTTAATTGAATATGCCAAACAGCATAAAATTCCTTTAATTCCACGAACGGCCGGCACTTCGCTCGGCGGTCAAGTAGTGGGCAACGGCATAATTGTCGATGTGTCGAAACATTTTACTCAATTAATAGAAGTTAATAAGGAAGAAAAATACTGCATTGTGCAACCCGGAATAATTCGAGATGAACTCAATCATAAATTGAAAACAACTGGCTTATTTTTTGCACCCGAAACATCAACAGCGAATCGTGCAATGATTGGTGGAATGGTAGGTAATAATTCGTGTGGAACGAACTCTATTGTATATGGTTCCACTAGAGATCATGTACGTTCTTTAACCTGTTTTCTGAGCGATGGTTCTGAAGTTGTTTTTGAAAATTTATCAGCAATAGCATTTAATGAAAAAACGCAACAAACAAACTTAGAAGGTGATATTTATAGTTTTTTATTTAAAGAATTATCAAACGAAGAAACTAAAAATGAAATTAAATCTCAATTTCCAAATACAAAAATTCATCGTAGAAATACAGGTTATGCTGTAGATGAATTGCTAAAACAACAGCCATTTGAAGCAAATGGAAAACCATTCAATTTAAGTGAATTGATTTGTGGAAGCGAAGGAACATTGGCATTCATCACCGAAATAAAATTAAACTTAGTTTCCATTCCACCTAAAGAAAAAGTCGTCGTTGCCATTCATTTTAAAACGTTGGAAGAAAGTTTACAGGCAACAGTTATTGCTATGCAGCATAAACCCAGCGCATGTGAGTTGATGGATAAAATTATTTTGGATTGTACCAAACAAAATATTGAACAAAATAAGAATAGATTTTTTGTAAAAGGTGATCCAGAAGCCATTTTATGTGTAGAATTTCATGCCGAAACGAAGGAAGAAGTGGAGGCAAAAGTCAACGCTTTACAATCACATTTCGAAAGTGAAAATGTTGGCTATCATTTTCCGGCAATATACGGAAACGACATCAAGAAAATTTGGGATTTGCGAAAAGCAGGTTTAGGGTTGTTGGCAAATATTCCAGGTGACAGAAAAGCGGTTGCCGTCGTAGAAGATACGGCTGTTGCCGTGGAAGATTTACCGGCTTTTATCCATGAATTTTCATCTATGATGTTAAACCACAAACAACAATCTGTTTATTATGCACATGCCGGCGCTGGTGAATTGCATCTTCGACCAATTTTAGATTTAAAGAAAAAAGAAGATAGAGTTCTTTTTAGAACAATTGCCACAGATACAGCACATTTAGTGAAAAAATACAATGGTTCTTTAAGTGGTGAACATGGCGATGGCCGTGTACGTGGTGAATTTATTCCATTAATGGTAGGTGAAAAAAACTATGATTTACTTAAAAGGTTAAAAAGTACGTTTGATGCGGACAATATTTTTAATCCTGGAAAAATTGTAGATACTCCACCCATGGATACATTTCTTCGTTATGAAGAAAATCAAGAAACACGTCAATTTGATACTGTTTTTAATTTTAAAAATGAAGGTGGAATTTTACGTGCTGCCGAGAAATGCAATGGCAGTGGCGATTGTCGCAAATTACCTGAAAGTGGTGGCACGATGTGTCCATCTTACATGGCAACTCGAAATGAAAAAGACAGTACAAGGGCTCGTGCCAATGTTTTACGTGATTTTTTGACGAATTCTACTCAAGATAATAAATTCAATCATAAAGAAATTTATGAAGTAATGGATTTATGTTTAAGTTGTAAAGGATGTGTTTCTGAATGTCCATCAAATGTAGATATTCCTACTTTAAAAGCTGAATTTTTACACCAATATTATAAAGAAAATGGCATACCATTACGCACCAAAGCTATTGCAAATATTGGCAGGTTGAATAAATTAGCCATGTTGTTTCCGAGCGTAAGTAATTTTGGATTGAACAATAAGTTGACTTCAAAAATTTTGAAAAAAATATTGAATATTGCACCGAATCGTTCTATGCCGTTATACTATAAAGAAACATTGCTCAGTTGGTTTCAAAAAAATAGAAATGCATTAGAAGTAAAAACAACATTAAAAGGAAAAGTCTATTTTTTCTTTGATGAATTTACCAACTTTAATGATGTTGAAATTGGTATCAAAGCATTTAAATTACTTGCAAAATTAGGCTACAAAGTGGAACATATCGATCATGAAGATAGTGGAAGAGCTTATTTGTCAAAAGGCATGATGGATGAAGCACAAAAGTTAGCAAAACAAAATGTTCGCATCTTTTCTACATGGATTAATAACGATGTTCCTTTAATTGGAATTGAACCATCTGCCATTTTAACGTTTAGAGATGAATATGCAAGATTAGTGGATGAGAACGATGTGGAAAAAGCGAAAAAATTAGGTAGAAATTGTTTTATCATTGATGAGTTTATTGCCAATGAAATTAAAAAAGGCAATATTACATCAGAACATTTTACCAAAGAAACCAAGCAAATAAAATTGCATGGACATTGTCATCAAAAGGCATTGTCTTCTATCGAATCGTCTATTCTGTTAATGAGTTTGCCAGAAAATTATCATGTAGAAAATATAACAAGTGGATGTTGTGGAATGGCAGGTAGTTTTGGATATGAAAAAGAACATTACGATGTGAGCATGCAAGTAGGCGAATTAGTGCTGTTTCCTACGGTGCGAAATACACCAGAAGATACCATTATTGCTGCACCTGGAACCAGTTGTCGACATCAAATAAAAGATGGCACGAATCGTCATTCTCTGCATCCAGTGGAAGTGTTGTATGAGGCTTTGTTGAAAAAATGAATAAAAATGTAGATTAAAAATGTTCTCTTTCATTTGCTAATTTGTCTAATAACTGCTTTTTTGCTCGATATAATTGTACTTTAATAGTGGCAACGGGAATATTTAATTCATTAGAAATCTCTTCGTAGCTGTATTCTTTTATAAATCGAAGATGAATCACGCGTGAAAATATTTCATCCATCGATTGAATAATTTGCTGAATTTTATCAATGCGTTGTATTTTAATCAGGTCTAATTCCGGCGTTGAATCGGTACTGTAATTCAAATGGTCGGTGATGTTTCGATTGTCATTATCTAATGGAATTTTGGCAACACTTTTCTTGCGTAAAAAATCGATACATGTGTTGGAACTGATTTTATATAACCAAGTCGAAAAGGCATATTCTGCAGAATATTGATCTAATTTGTCAAAAGCCTTTGCAAAGGATTCTATGGTTAAATCTTCCGCATCTTCTGGCGTTTTTACAATCTTTAAGATAAGATGATAAATAGAATTTTTATATTTTTCCATCAACGAAGTAAATGCCTTTTGGTCGCCTCTTTTTGCAGCTTCCAGCAGTTGTTCGTCAATGGAGTTATGGTTTTTTATTTCCAATTTTTTGTGGGTTTCAATAAACTGATACAACCAAATATAACAGTAAAAAAGCAATAAATAATATCATGTACGAAAGAAAAATACCAATCCTTATTTAAACGCATTTTTTTTTGTAAGATGAAATTTGATGTTGAAATACAGAAGATATAAACTATGTAAAATATCATTAAACAAACTAATAGTTTGTAGTATGGAATAAATAAAATAGTATATTGATTGTAAAATAAAAATCCCAATAAAATTAAACTTAGGTACATCAAAAATTTGGATAAAATAAAACCACCTAAAAAGAATCGATGATTTCTTTTATATAAATTTCCACTTTCATAATGTCGTATCTTTTGTTTGCAATATTCCATCCAGTTTTTTTTAGCTTCACTATATGTATAACTTTCGAGTGTTAGGCAAACTGTAGTGTTTTCAGGTGTTGCGAGGCTTTGTAGCATTAAATCATCATCACCAGAAGCCACACTTAATTCAAAATTATTCCATTTTTTTTGTTTGATTAAATTGGAAGCATAAAGCACATTTCTTCCAACACTCATGTATGGATTTTTTAACAATGCAAATCCTATATATTGCAAAGCGGTTAAGGCTGTTTCGTATCCAATAAATTGATTTAAAAAAGTTTGATTTATTTGATAAGGTGAAACGCCTAAAACGATTTTATGGTTTTCCTTGATGGATAAAGTCATTTCTGTTATCCAATTTTGACTGTGTGGTTTGCAATCTGCATCAGTCAATAATATCCATTCATTTTTTGCCATTTCTATGCCTTTTTGTAATGCATATTTTTTCCCAATTCCAATTTTTTCAGCCGTTTCAATTCGAATTATTTTTATTTTTGGATGTTCTAAATAAATGGGAATATCGGAGCCATCATCTACAATAATAATTTCAAAATCAACATAGTTTTGTTGTAGTATAAAAGGTAAATTAGCTTCAAGATTTTTAGCTTCATTTTTTGCACAAATAATAATGGAAACAGATTTAGGACTCGTATTGATGTTTTTATTTTGTTTATAGATAAGAATAGCAGTAGTTAAAGCCAATTGATAAATAATTTGGAAACAGACACAACCAACAAAAAGAAAGAATAGATAACTCACTCAATAAAAATAAACGTTTTTGTCGTATTTTTGACTTTTTAATTTTTATCCATCAGCCTTGTAAATATGTTAGTGCTGATTAATGTTGATATATATCCATGAATTTTGAAGTACAATATAAAGATGTCAATTCTTCTGCGAGAGCGGGAAAGATAAGCACTGAACACGGCGAAATTGAAACGCCAATTTTTATGCCAGTAGGTACTCAAGGAACCGTTAAGGCAGTACATTTTTCCGAATTAGAAAATGAAATTTATGCTCAAATTATTTTAGGAAACACCTATCATTTGTATTTGCGTCCAGGATTAGATTTGTTGCAGAAATCAGGAGGTTTACACGCTTTCAATACTTGGCAAAAACCAATTTTGACGGATAGTGGTGGCTATCAAGTGTATTCGCTATCGCATCGTAGAAAATTGACGGAACAAGGGGTAACATTTCAGTCGCATATAGATGGTAGCAAGCATTTGTTTACACCCGAAAATGTGATGGATACACAACGTATCATCGGTGCAGATTTTATCATGGCTTTTGATGAATGTACACCATATCCTTGCGATTACCAATATGCTAAAAAATCACTAAAAATTACACACGATTGGTTGTTGCGTTGTATTCAGCGATTTGACCACACAACGCCTTTGTATGGATATGAACAAACATTAATCCCAATTGTACAAGGTTCAGTGTATAAGGATTTACGTACGGAATCAGCTGAATTTATTGCGGCACAAAACCGAGCGGCAAATGCTATTGGCGGATTAGCCGTGGGCGAACCAGCGTCAATCATGTATGAAATGACCGATTTAGTGTGTTCTATTTTGCCAAAAGATAAACCACGTTATTTAATGGGCGTTGGAACGCCAGCAAATATTTTAGAATCCATTGCATTGGGCGTTGATATGTTTGATTGTGTAATGCCAACACGCAATGCAAGGCATGGATTACTTTTTACTTCAGAAGGAATTATCAATATTAAAAATCAAAAATGGAAAGATGATTTTTCTCCCATTGATAAAAATGTTCCAGCATCTACAAGTAGAAAACATTCAAAAGCGTATTTGAGACATCTTTTTGTTGTAGAAGAATATTTAGCAGCACAAATTGCCAGCATCCATAATTTATCCTTTTATTTGTGGTTAGTAAGTGAAGCAAGAACCCAAATAAAACAGGGAACGTTCACTGAATGGAAAACTGAAATGGTTAAAAAAGTATCAACGAGATTGTAATTATAATCTATAAAAGAAAGTGCGTTTTTATAAAATGAAAATACTCGATAGATATATCATCCAGAAATTTTTAGTAACCTTTTTCTTTGCTATATTTTTGTTGAGTGCCGTAGCTATTGTGATTGATATAACAGAAAAAATTGACGACTTTATTAGCAACCAGGCACCATTAAATGCAGTTGTGGTGGATTATTATTTAAATTTTATTCCATGGATAGGATTGATGTTAGCACCAATTTTCGTATTCATTTCTGTTGTTTATTTTACTTCGCGCTTAACTTCCAATACTGAAATTATTTGTATGTTAAATGGTGGTGTTAGTTTTTATAGATTGTTAATGCCATATTTATTTACAGCCGTTTTGTTGGCTTTAACGTTTGCTTACTACAACCATACAATATTACCTAAAAACAATAAAGTTAAAATCAAGTTTGAGGAACAATATGCTTCAAAAAAAGAACAACGTACCTCCAAAATTAATTATCATTTTCAAATAGGAAAAGATACATTTATCTACACGCAGTCGTATGACATAAACGCTAATACTGGTTTTAAATTTACATTGGAAGAAATAATAAATGATATACAAACATATAAGTTTACAGCAGACAATATTCAATGGGATTCCACCAAAAATAAATGGAAAATGTCTAATTGGACATTTAGAAAAAATAGTGGGAAATTGGATATTATTGGCAAAGGCTTAGATACATTTATGGTGTTACCAATCACCAAAAATGAATATGTTCGACAGGATTATGATATTGAAACTATGACAACAAAAGAGTTAAAACAATTTATTGTGGATCAAGTGCGAAAAGGAAATGAAAACGTAAAACTTTTTGAAGTAGAAAAATATCGAAGAACAGCCATCCCATTTTCCACCATTATTTTAACCTTGATTGCGGTGGCTATGACCACCAAAAAAGTTAGAAACGGAATGGGTTTGTATATCGTGGCAGGTATGTTACTCAGCGGTGCCTATATCATCATCCAACAGTTTTCAACCGTTTTTGCCATAAAAGGCAATTTAGATCCATTTATTGCCGTGTGGATTCCGAATTTTATTTTTGGAATAATTGCAGTTTTTTTAGTCATCAGAGCGCCTAAATAAGTTAGCCTAAATAAGATTAATTGCACCGATTGACATTGAGCATGACGAAGTATTTGTTAAATACACTATAATTTCCTTGAAAAAATGAGATTAAACCTCTTGTGAATTGCTATTTTATCAATTTATCACTACCTTTGCAGTCCAAATTTTAAACGGATTATCCTTTAATTTTTGGAGAGATATTTATTTTTAACCTTTAAAATCGTCAATTTTGACAAGTAAATCAAAACAAGTTGCAGATAACGATGAAGTTATCCCTGCACACAAAGAAAAAGAAATCATCGAACAAGAAACAGTGGACATTACAGTACCTGTTGTAAAAGAAGTAGAGTTCGACTGGAATGTAAGCAAACGTGGTGCTAACCAATATTCAAAAGAAAAAGCTGCTGAATTAGAAAACCTGTATAACCAAACATTCAAACAAGTAGAAGATAATGAAATTATCAAAGCAATTGTTTCAGGTATAACAACTTCAGACGTTATCTTAAATATCGGATTTAAATCAGATGGCATGATTGCACGTTCTGAATTTAAAGATACGCCGGATTTAAAAGTAGGAGATGAAATAGATGTTTATGTAGAAAACAAAGAAAACAAAAAAGGACAATTAGTTCTATCTCGTAAAAAAGCGAAATTAACAAAAGCTTGGGATTACATTTGCGAAGCAAACGCAAAAGACACAGTAGTGAAAGGTCGTATTATCAGCAAAACTAAGGGTGGTTTGATAGTAGATTTATTTGGAATGGAAACATTTTTACCAGGTTCTCAAATTGATGTTAAACCAATTACTGATTACGATCAATTTGTTGGCAAAACAATGGAATTCAAGGTGGTAAAAATCAATGATACTATTAAAAATGCTGTAGTATCTCACAAAGCACTTATCGAAAGCGATTTAGAATCACAACGTCAAGAAATTATTGGCAAATTAGAAAAAGGTCAAGTATTAGAAGGTGTAATCAAAAATATTACTGAATTTGGTGCATTTATCGATTTAGGTGGTGTGGATGGTTTATTATACATTACTGATATTTCTTGGGGACGTATCAACCATCCAAATGAAGTATTGAAAATGGATCAAAAATTACAAGTAGTTGTAATTGATTACGATGATAATAAAAAACGTATTTCATTAGGCTTAAAACAATTACAACCACATCCTTGGGATTCATTACCAGAAGGCATCGAATTAGGTGCAAAAGTGAAAGGTAAAATTGTAAATATCGAAGATTACGGTTCTTTCTTAGAAATTACACCTGGTGTTGAAGGTTTAATCCACGTGTCAGAAGTAACATGGAGTAACCAACCAATCAATTCTCGTGATTTCTTTAAATTGGGTGATGAATACGAAGCAGTAGTTGTAACCTTAGACAAAGAAGAGCGTAAAATGTCATTGAGTTTAAAACAAATGTCAGAAGATCCTTGGAAACACATCGCAGAAAAATATCCTGTAGGTTCTAAATACAAAGGATTGGTTAAAAACATCACACCTTATGGCGTTTTCGTTGAATTAGATGATGTTGTTGGTGGTATGATTCATATTTCTGACCTTTCTTGGACAAAACGTTACAACCATCCATCTGAGTTTACGAAAGTAGGCAACGAATTAGATGTTACTGTTCTAGAAATTGATGTAGAAAACAAAAAAATCGTTTTAGGACATAAACAATTAGAAGAAGATCCTTGGGATACATTCGAAAACTTATTCCCTATCGGTTCTATCCACCAAGCTACTGTGCTAAAACGCGAAGATAAAGGTGCCGTGGTTCAATTACCTTACGGAATTGAAGCATTTGCTCCAACGCGTCATATCAAAAAAGAAGATGGAAAATTAGCAGAAGTAGAAGAAATCTTATCTTTCAAAGTATTAGAATTTGACCGTGACGATAAACGTATCATCGTATCGCATACACGTGTAAATGAAGATGCAAAAATAGAAGAAAAGAAATCTGTAGATGGTGAGAAAAAGAAAGAAGCGAAAAGAACAAAAGATGCTGTTGAAAAAACAAACAACAAAATTGAAAAATCAACTTTAGGAGATTTAAGCGCACTTTCTGAATTGAAATCAAAAATGGAAGAAGGAAAATAATTTTCTAATTCTATAAAATAGATAACCTGCTCTTTTGAGCAGGTTTTTTTGTTTTCTTTACTTAGGATAAAATCATGTTCCTATTTGTAAAATATATGCACTAAAACCCGCACGTTCAAGGTAATTCTGTGAATATTTTTTTGTGTTACTAAAATATTACTACTTTTCTTTCCATTCAAAATTCCTTATTTTTGGAGATAAATTAAATAAACTAAAAATGAGCGAAACAGCAGAGAAGCACCTTAATCAGGACTTGTCAAAATTAGGCTTTCAACACTCCAAAATCAATTGGAACATTTCACGAGAAGATTTAATTCAAAAAACCTTAGACCTAAATTTAGGCGTACTCAGCAGTGCTGGCGCATTATGTATCAACACCGGTGAATTTACCGGACGTTCTCCTAAAGATAAGTTTACCGTTAAAGATGCATTGACCGAAAATGCAGTAGATTGGAACGCCATTAATCAACCATTTTCACCTGAAGCATTTGATGCATTGCAAGCAAAAGTAATTGCTCATTTAGATAAAAATTCAGAAATTTATGTGCGTGACGTTGCAGCCTGTGCAGATGAAAAATATAAAGTAAACGTTCGCGTTATTACAGAAACTCCTTGGGCAAGTTTATTTGCAGATAATATGTTTTTGCGTTCAACACAAGAAGATATAGCAAATTTTTTACCAGATTGGACAATTTTATGTGCGCCTTCTTGTGTTGCCATAAAAGAGGAAGATGGCACACGTCAACACAATTTTTCTATTATCAATTTTACTAAAAAAGTAATCTTAATAGGTGGAAGTAGCTATACTGGAGAAATTAAAAAAGGCATTTTCACTGTTTTAAATTTTGAATTGCCACATTTGAAAAATGTATTAAGTATGCATTGCTCTGCAAACATTGGAAATGATGGAGATACTGCATTATTCTTTGGTTTATCAGGAACAGGAAAAACTACGCTTTCTGCAGATCCTAACCGAAAATTAATTGGAGACGATGAACATGGTTGGAGTGATAACGGCGTATTTAACTTTGAAGGCGGATGCTATGCTAAATGTGTGGATTTAACAGAAGAAAAAGAACCAGATATTTTTAGAGCCATCAAACCAGGTGCTATTTTAGAAAACATCGGATTTTTTGAAGGAACAAACGAAGTGAATTTTGAAGATGTAAAAATTACTGAAAACACACGTGTTTCTTATCCATTATATCATATCAATAATATTGCTGTTCCATCTGTAGGTTCAACACCTAAAAATATTTTCTTCTTAAGTTATGATGCTTTTGGTGTTTTGCCTCCAATTTCAAAATTAACAGAAGAACAAGCCATGTATTTATTCATTTCAGGATATACGTCTAAAGTAGCAGGAACTGAAGCTGGCGTAACTGAACCACAAACTACTTTCTCCGCTTGCTTTGGAGCCGCATTTCTACCGTTGCATCCAACAAAATATGCAGAAATGTTGGGTAAAAAATTAAAAGAAAGCGGTGCAAACGTTTGGTTAGTAAACACTGGAATGACAGGCGGCGTTTATGGCGTTGGAAAACGTATGAGCTTAAAATATACACGTGCATTAATTACTTCAGCATTGAATGGTGAATTGGCAAATGCAACGTATGAAACCTTACCGATTTTCAATTTTCAAATACCAACAGTAGTAGATGGTGTTCCAAGTGAAATTTTAAATCCAAGAAATGCGTGGGCAGATCAAGTTGCTTATGATGCAAAAGCAACAGAATTAGCCGGTAAATTCAACGAGAATTTTAAAAAATATGCCGATAAAGCCAGCACTGAAATATTAGCGGCCGCACCACAAGTTTGAATCTAAGTTTTACAACCCATTATTGGAGTTAAATATTCTAAAAGTCATTCCCGCAAAAGCGGGAATCTTTTTTTACTTTTGTTGAAATGATGAATCCCACTACACATATTCCAGTGATGGAACACTTTTACACCATTCAAGGAGAAGGTTTTTATTCCGGAAAGGCTGCTTATTTTATTCGACTTGCTGGCTGTGATGTTGGTTGCGTTTGGTGTGATGTGAAAGCATCTTGGACAATAGAAAAACACCAATTAATGGCATTAGATGAAATAGTGGCTGAAGCAAATAAATATCCTGCACGTTTAATTGTAATAACTGGTGGCGAACCTTTAATGTATGATTTAACTTTTTTGACAAAAGCCTTAAAGCAAAATGGATTTCAAATTAATATTGAAACTTCCGGTGCTTATCCAATTTCAGGTGAATTAGATTGGATTTGCGTTTCTCCTAAAAAATTTAAAATGCCATTAAACGATGTTTTGGCAAAAGCAAATGAGCTTAAATGTATTATTTATAATAAAAGCGATTTCAAGTTTGCAGAAAAAAATAGTCAACATTGTGCAGAAAAATGCAAATTATTCTTACAACCAGAATGGAGTAAAAAAGAGCCAATAACACCATTAATAGTTGATTATGTAAAGGAGCATCCCAAATGGCAGATATCGGTTCAAACTCATAAATATATGGACATACCATAGTATTATTTTCCTCAAAAAAAGATACATTTACTAATGACAATGAAGATGTAGCACATTTTTTGTTGAATTAAAATAAATGAAGAAAATAATAACCATATCATTTACTTTCTACTTACTACTTTCTACTTACTACTGCTACGCACAGCAAGTAAAAGAAAAAGCAATGGCAGCCTATTTTAAAGCTAAAGATTATGGAAGTAGAACTCAATGGGAAGAAGGTATTTTGGAACTTCAAAAAGCTATTAAAATAGAACCTAATTACACCGCAGCAAAAGAACTATTAGGTGAATTTTTTTATGCATTAAAAATGTATGATGATGCTATTTTTTCCTTAGAAAATTGTGCTGATGCGAAAGATTTTTCAACACGTTCCTTGTATTTATTGTCGGAGCTTTATTTAAAAATTAGTGATGGAGATAAAGCAAAATATTATGCAGAAAAATATTTAGAACGGAAGGATAAAGCACCAAAAGCTTCTGAAAAAGCAACGCAAACTATTTTAAATGCAAATTTTGCCATTGAAGCCAAAAAAAATCCAGTTGCATTTAATCCTAAAAACGTAGGAAGTGCAGTAAATACTACACACAGCGAGTATTTTCCATACCTAATTCCGGATGGAAAAATCCTCACATTTACACGAATGGATGCCTACCAAGAAGATTTATTTTATGCACTTCGCATGGATAGTTTATTCTCAAATGCCAAATCATTTGGCAATACAATTAATTCTCGTGAAAATGAAGGTGCAAGTGCTATGGATGCTCAAGGAAATTTTTTATTCGTAACAGCCTGCAATAGAATGGATGGCTATGGCAGTTGCGATATTTATTATTCTACACAGCAAAACAATCAATGGTTACCACTGCAAGGTATCGGAAAGCCTGTAAATACAGGTGCTTGGGATGCGCAACCTAGTTTTGCTGCCGATGGAAGTGCCTTGTATTTTGTAAGCAACAGACCAGGTGGATATGGTGGACGTGATATTTGGGTAAGTTATTTAGATGAAAATATGAAATTAAGTACGCCTGAAAATTTGGGACCCAATATTAATACAAAATATGACGATCAATGTCCGTTTATACATGCCGACCAACAAACATTATATTTTACCTCGAATGGTTGGCCAGGAATGGGCAACAGCGATATTTTTATATCAAGAAAAATAGATTCCGGATGGACAAAAGCAGAAAATATTGGCTATCCGATTAACACAGAAAATGATGAAAATGGATTAACTGTTTCGTATGATGGAAAAACAGCCTTTTTGGCTTCTAACAGAGAAGGTGGTTTTGGTGGCTTAGATATATATAGTTTTGAATTGCCTGAAAATAGGAAGCCACAACAAATTACATATCTGAAAGCAATTATAAAAAATGCAAAAACCAAACAACTAATTCAGGCTAATTATTCTGTAGTTGATTTAGATACCAAAAATGAAATTAAACAAGGTCACTCCAACCAATCAATGGTATTTATTGCACTGGATTTGAATAAAAATAATGCCTTACAAATACAAAAAGAAGGCTATTTGTTTTATTCTCAAAATATTAATTTTAAAGAATACACCACATCATCAAAACCTTTTGAGTTAGACGTGTTTTTAGAGCCTATTGCTACCAATAGTACGCTTGTATTAAATAATGTTTTTTATGATTTTGATAAGAGTAATTTGAAAACGGAATCGTTTATAGAATTGGATAAATTAGTTGATTTATTGTATAAAAATCCAAGCTTAAAAATTGAAATCGGTGGCTATACAGATGATAAAGGCGATGAGAAATACAATCAAATCCTATCGCAAAAAAGAGCGGAAACTGTGTTGGATTATTTGGTGCAAAAAGGCATAGATAAAATGCGATTAAATGCCAAAGGTTATGGTGAATCCAAGCCAATTGCACCCAACGATACGGAAGAAAATAAAGCTAAAAACAGAAGAACGGAAGTGAAGGTGTTATAAAGAATTTATTGCTTTTAATTGCTTTAATTTTTCCAACAATTTTTTCACTTCATGTAATGCCAACATATTTGTACCATCACTCAACGCATTTATAGGCTTAGGATGTGTTTCTAAAAAAATGCCATCTGCTCCCGAAACGATAGCACATTTAGCCAAAGTTTCAATAAATTCAGGCTTTCCGCCACTTGTTCCAATAGCTTGGTTAGGTTGTTGAACAGAATGTGTGGCATCAAAAATAACCGGAAATCCAAATGATTTCATTTGTTGTATATTTCTGAAATCGACAATCAAATCGTTGTATCCAAACATGGTTCCACGTTCGGTGAGCCATATATTTTTATTGCCGTTTGCTATCATTTTTTCAGCAGCCAATTGCATTATTTCAGCATTCACAAATTGCCCTTTTTTAAGATTGATGGTTTTGCCTGTTTTAGCTGCTGCGATTAATAATTCTGTTTGCCGGCATAAAAATGCAGGAATTTGAATTACATCCACTGTATCTTTTACCAATTCGCAATCACTTTTTTCATGTACATCGGTCAAAATCGGAATATTAAAATGTGCTTTTACATCTGCTAAAATTTGCAATGCTTTTTCTTCGCCAATAGTAGTGAAAGAATCCAGCTTACTTCGGTTTGCTTTTTTGTAAGAGGCTTTAAAAATAAATGGAATATTTAATGCAGTTGTAATTGCTGTTAAATGTTCTGCTATCTCAAAGCAAATTTCTTTGGATTCCACTGCGCATGGACCAGCAATAAGAAAAAATGTATTTGTTTGAATTTTCATATTTTAAATCACTAAGACACTAAGAACACAAAGTTATTTATTTATTCTTTCTTTCATTTGCTAATTATCTCATTAATAATCGTACTTCTTTTTCCATCTATCTTTTAAAAATTTACGTAACTCATTTTCACGAATATTGATTCCAGGTTCATAAAATTTAGTACCGCTCATTTCTTGTGGTAAAAATTCTAATTCCACAAAGTTGTTCTCATGCTGATGCGCATATTTGTAGCCATCGCCATAATTGAGTTGTTTCATCAATTTAGTAGGTGCATTTCGTAAGTGCAACGGCACTGAATAGTGAGTAGTTTTTTGAGCCATTGCCAAGGCATCATTAATGGCTAAATAACTAGCATTACTTTTGGGCGATGAAGCCAAATACGTCACACATTGTGCTAAAGTAATTCTACATTCCGGATAGCCAATTTTTGCTACTGCTTCGAAAGTAGCATTAGCCAATAAAAGTGCATTTGGATTGGCATTTCCTATATCTTCACTTGCTAAAATGAGCATTCTTCGGGCAATAAATTTCGGATCTTCGCCGGCATGAATCATGCGAGCCATCCAATAAATGGCTGCATTTGGATCGCTACCACGTATGGATTTTATAAAGGCAGAAATGATATCGTAATGCTGTTCGCCACTTTTGTCATAACGTGCAATATACGTTTGTATAATTTGCTCAACTATTGTATTCGTAATTATTTTTTCTTCTTTTAAATTCTCGACCACTAATTCTAATACATTTAGCAATTTTCTTGCATCGCCACCTGAAAAATAAAGCAAAGCATCGTATTCTTTTACTTGTATATTTTCATTTTTTAATGCAGCATCTTGTGTCAACGCATTTTCTACAATTTTTTTTAAGTCTTCCGCTTCTAATGATTGTAAAACATACACTTGGCAGCGAGAAAGTAAGGCCGCATTGACCTCAAAAGATGGATTTTCGGTTGTTGCGCCAATTAAAATAATAGTGCCATTTTCGACAGCACCTAATAAGGCATCTTGTTGTGATTTATTGAAGCGATGTATTTCATCAATAAATAAAACTTTAGTGCCAAATGTTTTTGCTTCATCAATAACGCTGCGTAGTTCTTTAACGCCCGAAGAAATGGCACTTAGTTGTTCAAATGGAAGATGTGCTTGCTCTGCTAAGATGCGCGCCAACGTAGTTTTACCTACACCTGGTGGACCCCAAAATATCAGAGAATGTAGTTTTTGTTTTGCTAATAAATTTCTTAATGGTTTGTCTTTGCCCAAAATATGTAGTTGACCAATAATTTGGTCTAATGATTTCGGTCGCATTCGTTCGGCAAGTGGTGGATGCATGTGGTAAAGATAAGGATTGAAATTTAGTACACACGAATCAGAGATTTGTTATAGAAAGGTTTTATTTTTCAATGGTTTTTTAATGTCCTTTTTCAATGCGGAAATTCTTTTCTTCGATAAACGTTTTGCTTTGTCGGCTTTTATAAAGTCGCTTATTGCTTTCTCTTCAGCTTTGGATAATGGTCGTGAGTCCACTACGAAATCAACGTTTAAAGGTTCTTTTATTAAGTCCATAACTTTAAGATTTATAATATTTTCCTATTAATTTTAATGCTGTTTCGGTTGTAATGACCATTAAATGTCCTCCGAAATGCACAGCACCCAAAGTTTTTATATAATGGTCAATGAGTTTTGTTTTGGCGATGAATGACACATAGCCTTCTCCACCTCTTTGGAACGAAAGTTTGCAAGCAAAAGCAATCAAATTTCCCGGCACTCCAAGATAAACCTTATTTATTCCGATATTGAAAGGTGCGCTCTCAATCAAGTGCATATACACATGGTCGGACTTTACTTCCAAACTGACAAGTCCCTGAATAATATTTGGATTATTTACGATAGTCAACTTGTAAACATCTTTTTGAGCTTGTTTAAACTCGGTTTTCCAATCAAAATTCCAACCGTTCTTTTTGATAATATTTTTCAACTCTGTTGAGGCTAAAAGTGAAACTTCGGTTTGAAAACTATCTCCTGACTGAATATTTTCAATTGAATTAGTTAGTTTATCTACTATAAACTCAAGCTTTGTTTCTTTCAGCTTTTTCATATCCTAAAGATACGGAAAATATTATCATTCTGCTGTTCTGAATTGCTGTGAAACCCAGTCTCATATCAAATATAAATATGTAGTTGACCAATAATTTGGTCTAATGTTTTCGGTCGCATACGTTCGGCGAGAGGTGGATGCATGTGGTAAAATTAGGAATTGTAGGTTAATTCTTTTAGATATTAAAACAATATTTACTTTGTAATCCTTAAATCATACAGCTTAAATTGTAAATTTGCGACATGTACAAAATTCTTCGTTTTTTTCTTTTTAAATTAGATGCTGAAACGGCACATCATCTTACATTAAACGTATTTTCATTTCTAATAAGAATTCCTTTTGTAAAAACGTTTTTACATTTTTTTTATGCGGTAGAAAATAAAAAACTAGAACGTACGGTTTTTGGTATCACGTTTAAAAATCCAATAGGTTTAGCTGCCGGTTTAGATAAAAATGCAGCATGTATAGATGCATTTGCTGCATTAGGTTTTGGTTTTGTTGAAATTGGTACGGTAACGCCATTGCCACAAGATGGAAACGAAAAACCTCGATTATTTAGGTTGATAGAAGATGAAGCCATCATCAATAGAATGGGATTTAATAATGATGGAATGAAAGTAGTACGAGAAAACATTTTGAAATCGGATGTCTATTCCGAAAAATCGGAGCTCAAAACTCAAATTCTAATTGGTGGAAATATTGGAAAAAATAAAGTGACTGATAATGAACTTGCCGTAGAAGATTACATCAAATGTTTTATGGAATTGTATGATGTGGTGGATTATTTTGTGGTCAACGTAAGCTCTCCAAATACACCGAATTTACGGGCATTGCAAGAAAAAGAACCTTTAAAAAAAATCTTATTACAATTGCAAGAAATTAACCAAAAACAGCCAACACCAAAACCTATTTTACTAAAAATTGCTCCTGATTTATCCAACGAACAATTAGATGATATTGTTGAGATTATTTTTGATACAAAACTTGCCGGCATCGTTGCAACGAATACTACTATTTCTCGTGAAAATTTAAACTCAGAAAATAATAAAATTAAAACCATAGGTGCTGGTGGTTTAAGTGGGAAACCATTAACGCAAAAATCAACAGAAATTATTCAATATATTGCCAGTAAATCTCAACATCAAATTCCGATTATTGCCGTTGGTGGCATAATGACTGCACAAGATGCGATAGATAAATTAAAAGCTGGTGCTAGCTTGGTGCAACTTTATACAGGTTTTATCTACAAAGGACCTCATTTAGTTAAGGAAATAAATTTAAGATTATTAAAAGAAAGTTGAATTGCCAATTGTAATAATACGAATCGACTTTAACTAAATAGTGTCTGAAATTTTCGCCAATAAATCATCTTTTTTTCTACGTGAAACTTCTATCTCAGTGCCATTGTTCATGATTACTTGACCGCCATCACCACGCACATACCTTCGTATTAATTTTAGATTGATGATATGTGATTGATGCACGCGCACAAAATCATAATCTTCTAATAATTCTTCAAAGTATTTTAATGGCTTTGATGACATAATCATTTCATTTGTAGAAAGATAAATTTTGGTATATGACGAATCCGCATCTATATGTATAATCTCATCTAAGGTAGCAAAATAGATGCCTTCTAAAGTGGAAATGGCTAATTGTTTTTTTCCTAAATCTTGGTTGTTTATTTTCTTTCCTAATAATTCAAATTGTTTGGATTTTGTTTCGTCCGATATTTTATTGGAAAGTTTATGAACCGCATGTACTAATTCTTCTGGATCTACCGGTTTTAATAAATAATCAATGGCACTGAAACGGAAAGCTTTTACGGCATATTGGCTGTAAGCAGTGGTGAATATTACTTCAAATGGACATTGATAACCAAAATGTGCTAATAAATCAAATCCATTTCTACCAGGCATTTCAACATCTAGAAAAATGACATCAATGGTGTTTTGTTCTAATATAGCAATGGCACAATCTACACTTTCGCATTCAGAAATTATTTCTATTTGCGGACAAAATTTTTCGATAAGTTTGTGCAGTGCAATCCGATTGTTTTTTTCATCATCTACGATGATTGCTTTGATGGGTTCCATTTTTCTATTGTTTAAATGATTTCAATTCTAATTACTATTTTAGTGCCATTGGCGAAGTGGTTTTCGTCATACAAATCTATAATTTCTACATGATAATCCGCTTCCTTAATTTTATGCAAGGTGTCAAACATTTCTTTCGTAATGAGTGTTCCTAATGATTTATGTTGTTTTTTTAAATTTAGTTCTGCTGCTTTTGCCCGACCAATACCATTGTCGTAAATTTCACACACTAAATAATTAAATTCTTTGAAGAAATTAATCTGTAAATTTTTTTCTCCTTCTTTTTTTAAAAGTCCATGCCATATAGCATTTTCTACGTATGGTTGCAATAGCATAGATGGCATTTCAATAGAATATACATCAATATTTTCTAAGTGAATATTGTAATTAAATTGATGGTCAAAACGCAGCGATTCTAACTCTAAGTATAATTTTAATTTTTCAATAACATCGTTTAGCGGAATAAACGTGTTGACTGAATTCTCTAATACCGCTCGTACCAATCTTGCTAACTTCGTTAAATAGGCAGATGCTTCCATATTTTGGTCTGATAATATCATGGCTTGAATGGAATTCATGCAATTAAAAATAAAATGTGGATTCATTTGTGCCACCAATGCTTTTAACTTTATTTCGGCTAATTGTTTGTCGAATTCTGCTTTTTGTTGTGCTAACTTACTTTGTTCCTTTGCTTTTCTGTTTGCAAGTTGAATGCGCTCGGTAGTAAACCTGTAGAGATAGGCAAGAATTAATAGGCTTATAAAAATTTTAAACCACCAAGTTTGCCATACCATAGGTCGTATTCTAAAAGAAAATGAAGCCGGTTGTTCTGACCAAATACCATCATTATTGCTGGCTCTTACATAAAAAGTATAATTTCCGGGTGGCAATTTATTGTAAGACGCAAAATTTCGATTGGTTCGTGACCAATTATTATCGTACCCATCAAGTTTGTATTCAAAATTATTTTTAAGCGTATTCGCATAATCACTGGAAGCAAATTCAAATGAAATACTATTCTCATTATTCGCAAATTTAATCTTGTTTTTTTGTTGTGCGTATTGAGTCGAATTATAATTGTTAAAGTCAGTTTTTATATTGATAATATTTGTAAAAGGCTTGTTGTTGTTAAATGGAATTTGTGCCGGTTCAATTATATTAAACCCATTGATACCACCAAACAAAAGTTTACCATCATTGGTTTTATGGTAGGCACCACTGTTGAATTCATTGCTTTGCAATCCATCATTTACGTCATACGATCTAAACTGCTTTAAGATAGGATCAAACATATTGATGCCTTTGTTGGTGCTTAACCATAATTTGCCTTGTTTGTCTTTTAAAATACCATAAATAAAATTACTGCTTAATCCATTTTCTTTAGTATAATTTTGTTCAATTTGTTTTGTATTCTTATTGAATAGAAACAAACCACTGTTGCCTGTTCCTATCCATAATTTGTCAGCACTGTTTTTTATAATACTATATAGTTGATCGGTTTTAAAATAGGTATTGTTTATTTTATTTAACGGTTCTTTGTCAATTAATCCAGTGTTTTTATCTATATGAAATAATCCTAAGTTTGTGGCAGCCCAAAGAGTGTTGTCTGTATCTTCCAATATGCTTCTAAATTGGATATTGCTTAAATTTTGTTGAAACTTTACTGCTTCAAATCGATAAATATATGGATTGAATTTAAATACTGAAATATCTGTGAATGCATATATTTCTTTCGAAGTAGTTTCAAATAGCCGAATGGTTGAATAGGATGGAAGTTTGAGATTTGAAATGCTTGTTGGTGATGTAATAAAAAAACGTTGAAAGGAATTTGTATTAGGATTAAATTTACAGATTCCGTTTAGTGTACCAATCCATAATTGATGATTGCTATCCATTATTAAAGATTGCACTACATCATTACTTAATGAGGATGAAGAAGCATTGTTTCTCCAATTAGAAAACATGTTTTCTTTGGTGTCGTATTTAAATAATCCACCGCCATCAGTGCCTATCCAAATATTATCTTTGTTATCGGATGCAAAGCATAAAATATATTTATTGCTTAACCATGTTGTTTTATAAGGATCTTGTGTTATGTGTTTAAATTTATATTTATAGGCAGAACAGAAAGCAACGCCTGAACTTTTTGTGCCTACCCATAAAGTATTGCTGTTGTCAGTCAGTACACATTGCGTTTTATTATCAGGAATACTTTCTAAATTGTAAATATCATTTTCATAATTAATAAATCGTTTTTTAATATTGTCAAAAATGATTAAACCATGCTGATACGTGGTAATGTAAATATTATTCAGTTTGCCTACAGTAATGCCAGTAATTCTATCTTGTAGTCCAATAAATTTGTTGCGTTCCACTGGGAACGAATCCACTTCATTACTGGTTTCATTCAGTCGATACAATCCGACATTTGTACCAATCCAGTAATTATTAAAATGATCTTTAACCACTTCCGTAATTTTTTTTTGGATAATACTTTGCCAAATTTGTTGATTCTGGATGGGTTTAATCAATTTCGTTCGTACATCATACGTACATAGTTGGTGATTCCTGTTGATGAAATAGATGTGATGTTTGTCAATTTTACAAAGTACTTCTTTATAAGCATTTAATGCTTCTAATTGAACAGTATATTCTTTCGATTTTATTTCAACTAATCGAGCTTTATATACGCTGTAAGGCGTTTGTATCAAGACTGTTAAGCTATCTTCCACAATAATTTTTCGAATTAATGCAGGATTTTCAAAGTTTATATCCGTGTTTGTTTCATACAGCAATACACTGAATCCTTTTTCTGTTCCAATCCAAAAAATTCCAGGTGATGATTCCGTGATGCATGTCGTAAAATTTGAGACTAATGAATTGCTGACTTTAAGCTGCTTGTCATATTTTATAAAATTATAACCATCATACCGATTCACACCTTCATTCGTACAAAACCAAATATAGCCTTTGCAGTCTTGGTAAATATCGTACACACTATTTTGAGACAATCCATCTTTTATATCCAACACTTCAAACTGTAATTGCGAAATGTCGATAGCATAACTGATGGTAGATAGTGTAATGAAAACACTTAAAAATAATTGCTTTTTGATGGATGAATACATTTATAATAACCAAAGTATTAAAAAAAATACACATTTTATAAAAAAAAGAGGTGCAAAAAATAAGCACCTCATTACATAGAAACATAAAAAACCCTTTTGCTTATTATTCGCTTCATATTTTTAACTAACCAATTGACTATGAAGTTAAATAAGCATATCAAAACTATATTTTTTATGTTCTTGTTTTTAGGTAGCTTATAATTTGGATAAATTTGACACTTAGTTGGTGTAGATAAATTAGAATTTGGAAAATTGAAACATATTTTTAACCTTATTATTAAATTATTATTTACCAAACAAACGTTTGATAAAATTCAGTATAAGATGTAATTTTAGCTAAATTTTAATTTCTCCATTAAAGATAAAATTGTGCCAAAACAAAAAGTAAGCATTGAAGATATTTTAAAACATTCTTTAAAATTATTCCGCCAAAAAAGTTATCATAATACTTCCATTGCTGATATTGCAGCTGCATGTGGGTTATTGAAAGGAAGTTTATATCATTACTTTCCATCAAAAGAAGCTTTAATGAGCGCAGTGATAAAATATGCACATGAATATTTTAAAAAAGAAGTTTTTTCGATAGCCTACGATAGTGCATTAACGCCTCAACAACGCATGGAAAAGATGTTTAAGAAAACAGAACGTGCTTTGCTATCAGATGGAAACATTATGGGAAATATTGGAGTAGAAACTGCTCGTGCCATTCCGGAATTTGCTGAACATATTCGAGATTTCTACATTGAATGGATTGCTGCCGTAGAATTTGTTTTTAAAGAAATTACAAATGAAGCAGATGCAAAAAAATTAGCCGAACAAACGGTAGCCGAATTTGAAGGTGCAGTCATGATGACCCGCATTTTTAAAGATACAAAATATATTAAAAATGCCTACGAACGCTTGTTAAATCGCTTTGCAGCATTTACCTTAGCCGACCTAAAAAATATCACTAACTAATTACATTAATTATTATAAATTTTTTAAAAGATGGAATCAAAACAATCAAGAGCAATTCGCAAAGTAGCCGTACTCGGCTCAGGCGTTATGGGTTCAGGTATTGCATTGCACTTTGCCAATATTGGCTTAGAAGTGTTACTGTTAGATATTGTACCGTTCGACCTAAAAGAAGAAGAAAAAGCTAATCCAAAAATGCGCAACAAAATTGTAAACGACGCATTTACATTCGCCTTGAAATCAAAACCGGCACAAGCGTATAATCCTGAATCGGCAAAGCGCGTAACACTCGGAAACTTTGATGATGATATGTCAAAAATTAAAGATTGCGACTGGGTAATTGAAGTAGTCATTGAACGATTAGACATTAAAAAACAAGTGTTTGAAAAAGTGGATGCACTTCGTAAAAAAGGCTCCTTGGTAACCTCTAATACTTCTGGTATTCCAATTCATTTAATGGCTGAAGGAAGAAGCGAAGATTTCCAAAAAAACTTTTGCGGTACACACTTCTTTAATCCACCTAGATATTTAAGATTATTGGAAGTAATTCCCACACCAAACACATCAACCGAAGTAGTCGATTTTTTAATGAACTATGGTGATGTTCATTTAGGAAAAGAAACCGTTTTGTGTAAAGATACACCGGCATTTATTGCCAATCGTGTAGGTGTATATGCAATGGCAAAAGTATTTCAATTAACACAAGAATTAGGCTTAACCATCGAAGAAGTAGATGCATTAACCGGCCCAGCAATCGGTCGACCTAAAACAGGTACGTTTAAACTCTCCGATTTGGTAGGAAATGACACCGGCACTAAAGTTATGATGGGCATTAAGGAAAATTGCCCTAATGATGAACAAGCTGGCGCATTTGAAATTCCAAAATATGTTCAGTTTTTATTGGATAATAAATTCTACGGAAATAAATCTAAAAAAGGATATTATTACAAAGACGAAAAAAGAAACTCTTTCTCACTTCGTTTAGACACATTAGAGTATGCTCCAACCGGAAAACCTAAATTTGCTTCTTTAGATGCTGCAAAAAAAGTGGAAAGCTTACAAGATAAAGTAAACGCTTTTATCAAAGCAGACGACAAAGGCGCGCAAATGGTGAAACGCTCATTAGCCGGTTTATTCGCGTATGTTTCCAACCGCGTTCCTGAAATTTCAGATGTTTTATATGCAGTGGATGATGCATTAAGAGCTGGTTTTGCTTGGGAAATTGGTCCTTTCCAATATTGGGATATTGTTGGTGTACAAAAAGGAATTGAATTAGCAGAAGCAGATGGTTTAACCATTAGTGCTTGGGTAAAAGAAATGTTGGCTGCTGGTAACACGTCATTCTATAAAATAGAAAACGGCGTAAAAAAATATTACGACCAACAATCAAAATCATATAAAACTATTCCAGGCGCTGAATCCTTCATTATTTTAGAGAACTTACGTGCCAATAAACCAGTATGGAAAAACAGTGGTGGAACTTTGCATGATATAGGTGATGGTGTATTGAATTTAGAATTCACTTCAAAAATGAACTCTTTAGGAGGTGATGTTTTGGCGGCTATCAATAAATCCATTGAAATAGCAGAAAAAGGATATAAAGGGTTAGTGATTGGAAATGATGCACCTAATTTTTCTGTTGGTGCCAACTTAATGATGATTTCTATGCTCGCCATGGAACAAGAATTTGATGAATTAGATATTGCAATTCGTCAATTTCAACAAACGACCATGCGTTGTCGTTATTCTTCTGTACCTGTTGTTTCAGCACCACATGGCATGACATTAGGTGGTGGTTGTGAAGTAACTTTACATTCCGATGCTGTAATTGCTTCTGCAGAAACGTATATGGGTTTAGTAGAAGTTGGTGTAGGTTTAATTCCTGCAGGTGGTGGAACTAAAGAATTGGCATTAAGAACATCAGATAGTTTTAAAAATGGCGATCCAATGTTACAATCTTTACAAGATAATTTCTTAAATATTGCCATGGCAAAAGTAGGAACATCCGCAAAAGAAGCATTTGATTTAGGCTTGATGCGTAAAAACAAAGACAGAATCGTAGTGAATGCAAAACGTGTCATTGCAGAAGCAAAACAAGAAGTTATCCGCTTAAGCGAAGAAGGATATACCCAAAATGCACATAGAAACGATATCACCGTTTTAGGCAGAACCGGATTAGGTACTTTAACGGTTGGTGTGGAATCTTTCGTAGCAGGTGGTTATATTTCTGCACATGACGCTAAGATTGCTAAGAAAATTGCTTATGTAATGTGTGGTGGCGATTTGTCTGCTCCAACGCAAGTAAATGAGCAATATTTGTTAGACTTAGAACGTGAGGCTTTCTTATCGCTTTGCGGTGAGAAGAAAACACTCGAAAGAATTCAAGCAATGTTGACTACAGGTAAACCATTGCGTAATTAGTAGCAAGATATAAGTATCAGGTAGTAAGAATGAATAATTACAAAGAATTGATAGTTTGACAAAAAGCAAGAATGTTGGTGAAATCAATATATAGTTTATCTACTCAACTTCCATCAGAAGAAAGATTTGGATTATCTAGCCAAATAAGAAGATGTGCGGTATCTATTCCTTCTAATATTGCAGAAGGAGCGAGTAGAACTTCTAACAAAGAATTTGCTTATTTCTTAGAGATTGCTTACGGTTCTCGTTTTGAATTAGAGACACAATTGTTATTATGTGTTGATATAGAATTCTTACCCAAAGATATGGTTAATCTTATTATTAGTGAATTGCAGGAAATTCAACGAATGATTTACAAATTAATAAAAACAAAAAGATCTTAATACTTATTTCTTAATATTTAATACTCAAATTATGAATGAAGCATATATAGTAGCAGGCTATCGCAGTGCGATAGGCAAAGCAAAAAAAGGCGGTTTCCGCTTTTATCGTCCAGATGATTTAGGTGCTGATGTTGTAAAACATTTAGTTGCATCTGTTCCAAATTTAGATCCATCACGTATTGATGATTTAATTTGTGGAAATGCCATTCCCGAAGCAGAACAAGGCATGCAAATCGGTCGAATGATTGTATTGCGTGCAGGATTGCCATTGTCTATTGGTGGCGTAACGGTGAATCGTTATTGTGCATCAGGCTTAGAAACCATTGCTATGGCAACCGCAAAAATTAAAGCCGGCATGGCAGAATGTATTATTGCTGGTGGTGTTGAATCCATGTCATTATTACCAATGACTGGTTGGCGAACCGTATTGAATTATGGTATTGCCGAAACCACACCAGATTATTATTCGTCTATGGGATTAACTGCCGAAGCAGTAGCGCAACAGTATAATATCAGTCGTGAAGATCAAGATATTTTCTCGTTTAAATCTCATCAAAAAGCAATTGCAGCAATAGAAGGCGGAAAGTTTAAAGATCAAATTGTTCCCGTAACTGTTGAAGAAGTGTACTTGCAAAACAACAAACGTAAAACACGTTCTTTCATTGTGGATACCGATGAAGGACCACGAAAAGATACGACAATAGAAGGTTTGGCAGCCTTAAAAGCTGTATTTGCTGTTAAAGGTTCAGTTACTGCAGGTAATTCCTCTCAGACTTCTGATGGTGCAGCATTTGTGATGGTAATGTCAGAAAAAATGGTGAAAGAATTAAACATCGAACCTATCGCACGTTTAGTAACGAGCGCAGTGGTAGGTTGCGAACCACGTATTATGGGCATCGGTCCTGTGGTTGCCATTCCACAAGCATTAAAGCAAGCAGGCTTAAAACAAGATGACATCGAAATGATTGAATTAAATGAAGCGTTTGCGGCTCAATCATTAGCGGTTATTCGCACATTAGGTTTAAATCCAGATATCATTAATCCGAATGGAGGTGCCATTGCATTAGGTCATCCATTGGGTTGCTCCGGAGCAAAATTATCCGTACAACTAATTAATGAAATGCGCTTGCAAAATAAAAAATACGGAATGGTAAGTGCTTGTATTGGTGGCGGACAAGGCATTGCAGGTATTATTGAAAGATTGAAATAACAGTATCGCTGTCATTCTGAACTTTCTATTTATTGGTTGGTGTGCTCACCAACAGAATAAAACGTCAACTTAGGTTGGCGTTTTTTTATTCCATCTCTTTTTAAGGAAAATAGCCTCGATTTCCTTTCGGGATGTCTCACTTCGTTCGACATGTTGGTGCTCGTTTAATTATTTTATTTTTTTATCGTAGAGATTTAGTATTAAATTTAAAAAAAAATGTAATTTTAGATATGAAAATTAGACACATATTATACTTATGTTTTTTTATAGTAACATTTTCTTGCAAAAAAAAAGAAATAAACCAAAATTCAAATAAACTTCCAAAGAAGATTATTTATTATAACCTAGACAATGACAATACAACACCTGATTCACTCATCATTTTTTTATTTAAAGTAGATACTAAACCGTATTTTGATAGTGTCATACGAATAGAGACGAATGGGGACAAGAATGTTATTCGTTTCAACTATTCAAAATATGCCACTAAACAAATTATATTTAAAGAAATGCCTGCTGATTCTACACAAAATGTTTGGGTAATGAAGTTTCAGAATAATACATTTGATAGTGAATACCTTTTCTATAATATATTTAACGACACATATACCGATGATTTAATAAATGGTTATAGATTAAACGACTTTCAATTTTTTTCATCCTTTTCCTCAACTAGTGCAGGTTCTAGTAGTGGATTGAATTTTTATTGTCAATATGAGCCCGATTCTATCAACGCTACTAAAATGAGTTTTTATACTTCTAACGCTTCTCCGATAGAAAAAAAATATGAATGTACGTATACGTCAATTAATAATAATACACAATGTCCAAGCTTGTCAGGAATTCCAGCTAATGAATGGTGTATGTATCCTTATCCGAACTTAAATATGAAGTTGGTGGATGAATGTTGGTATTGGAATAGTTTCATGGATGAACTATCCGGAACTTACGAAAAATATCATTATGAATTGGATAGTAAAAACAGAGTAGTTTCCTGTTATTTTGATTTGTTTTCAAAAGATCCTATTACTTTACTTGATTCTCTTATAGAGTCGAATAGGAAGGTATGTAGATTTGAATATTAATTTGATTTATCGGTTGGTGTCCTCGCCAACCGAATAAGAATGTTTCAAGATATTCTATAAAACGACGATTATTTTTTGTTAGTTTTGAATCAAATAGTACAGTTCCGATTTATCTAAAGACATTGATTAATATTTTATTTAATAATTTAACATTTTAGATAGCAGAAAACCCTAACAATTCCATAAAAAACAATTTTTTTTTTTGCATCTAGAACAGCTTATCTTAGTGTATTAATTTTCATTCCGAACACTCGGAACTTAAATCCAAACAGCTAAAAATAAATGGAAACGTTAGATCAAATTAAATCATTAAAAGGTGGTGAATTCATTATTAAAGAATCGACCACAGAACAAGTATTTACTCCGGAAGATTACACCGAAGAACAATTGATGGTGCGTTCTATGGCATCTGACTTTGTAGAAAAAGAAGTAATGCCACGTTGGAAAGAATACGAAAAACAAGAGCCAGGTTTATCAATGGAATTATTAGGTACTGCCGGCGGTTTAGGCTTGTTGTCCACTGCTATTCCTGAAACGTATGGTGGCATGAATCAGGATGTAATTACAGGTTGTATCATTGCAGAAGAATTTGGTCGAACCGGTTCATTTGCAACCACTGCCATTTGCCATATTGGAATCGGTACTTTGCCTATTTTATATTTTGGAAATGAAGCTCAAAAACAAAAATTCTTACCCAAATTAGCTACTGGTGAATGGGCAGCATCTTACTGCTTAACAGAGCCTAGTTCTGGTTCTGATGCTTTAGGCGCAAAAACCATTGCCACACTTTCTGAAGATGGTAAAGAATGGATTTTAAATGGACAAAAAATGTGGATTACCAATGCCGGTTTTGCACATTCATTTACCGTTTTTGCTAAAATAGATGGCAAAGAATTTACAGCATTTTTAGTAGAAAAAGGTACTCCTGGATTAAACTTAGGTGCCGAAGAAGATAAAATGGGCATCAAAGGTTCATCTACTCGACAAGTATTTTTCGAAAATTGTCGTATTCCGGTAGAAAACATGTTGGGCGAACGTGGTAAAGGCCATTTAATCGCTTTTAACATCTTAAATATTGGTCGTTATAAATTAGGTGCTACTGCTTTAGGTGGTGCACGTCAAGCATTTAATATGGCGGTTCAATATGCCAATGAAAGAACTCAATTTGGTAAAGAAATCAGCACATTTGGTGCTATTCAACATAAAATTGCCGAAATGGCCATCCAATTATTTGCATTAGAAGTGGCTACTTATCGTTGTGCCAATGATATTGGAAAATTGGAACACGACAACTTAGATGCAGGTAAGGAATTTAGCAAAGCCTTGTTGGGTGCTGCGGAAGAATATGCCATTGAATGTTCTATCGTTAAAGTTTTAGGTTCTGAAGTGCTAGATTATATCGTTGATGAGAATGTACAAATTCACGGTGGAATGGGCTTCTCCGAAGAAACTTCTGCTGCTCGTGCCTATAGAGATTCTCGTATCGCTCGTATCTATGAAGGAACCAGCGAAATCAACCGTTTATTATCTATTGATATGTTGCTAAAAAAAGCGATGAGTGGCAAAATTGATTTGATGACACCTGGCATGGCTATTCAAAAAGAATTAATGAGCGTTCCTGATTTCAGTAGTGAGGATGAAGGTGCATTTGCAGCAGAACATAAAGCCATCAAAAATGCAAAAAAAGCATTCTTGTTAGTGGCTGGTGGTGCTGTTCAAAAATTAATGGCGAAAATGAAAGATGAGCAAGAAATCATCATGAATGCTGCTGATATGTTGATTCAAATCTATACGGCAGAATCTTTACTGTTACGCGTCGAAAAAATATTTGAGAAAGGTGAAAAAGCAAATGAAATTTATGTTGATATTTTAAAAGTATTTATCAATGATGCTATGAACAAAATCAATGTATTTGGTAAAGATGCCTTACAGTCGTATGCAGAAGGAGATGAGTTGCGTATTATGTTGATGGGCTTAAAACGTTTTACAAAATACGAACCGTTTAATGTAAAAGAGGCTCGCAGAAGAATTGCTGCGAAAATTATTGAAGCAGGAAAATACAATCTGTAATCAATAATAAATAAGACAAAAGAAGGCTGACATTCGTCAGCCTTCTTTTTTTTGTTTTTATGAATGTAATCAGTGGAAAAAATAATAATAATTTTCCATTCATCCTTAAAATTTACTGAGCACTTTTAATAATCATATCCGCTCCTTTTTCTGCAATCATTACGGTTGGTGCATGAATATTACTTCCGGTAATGGTTGGCATAATGGAAGAATCAATCACTCTTAAATTTTTAATTCCATGTACTTTTAATTCTGGATCTACCACCGCCATTTCGTCAATGCCCATTTTACAGGAACCTGCACTGTGATATACCGATTCGGCTTTGTCTAAAATAAATTGTCGAATTTGTTCGTCGGATTGTACATCCGGTCCAGGCGCTTCTTCTCGTTTAAAATAAGGCTCAAACGCAGGTTGTGAAATTATTTTTCGAGCAATTTTTACACCATTTACCAATGCATCTAATTCAAATTCATCATCGAAGTAATTGGCTTCAATGATAGGATCTTCAAATGGATCGGCTGATTTTAATAATACTTTTCCTCTACTTCGTGGTCGCATGTGGCAAACATGCAACACAAATCCAGATTTTACTGGAGTAATGCCATTTCCATGTGGTTGCATTCTTAATGAACCAAATTGTAATTGCAAATCAGGTACTTCAACACTTGGGTCAGATTTTACATAACCACCAGCATCTGTTGGTGTAAAAATAAATGGTTCTTTGTTGTCTTTATAAAATTTCGACATAAAGCGAACCATGTATGGCCAAGGAAAAGTGGTTAATGAACTACCATCTTTATCGCGACATCGAATAATAATATCCGGATGATCTTGTAAATTTTCTCCAACGCCAGGTAAATCTAACACAACTTCAATCCCATGTTTTTCAAGTTCTTGTTTAGGACCAATGCCGGATAGTTTTAAAACTTGTACAGAGCCAATAATACCAGCACTTAATATGATTTCTTTTCCAGCAGTGATGGTTTTTAATTTTTTTCCATCTTTTAAATCAAAATATTCAACGCCATAAGCCGATTTATCTTTAATCAATACACGTTTTATGTGGGCATAATTTAGGATAGTCATGTTTTTTCTATCACGTACCGGATTTAAAAACGAAACCGAAGAATGGCATCTTCTTCCTTCTGGAGTTTGATTGATTTGAAAGAAATCAACACCTTCATATTGTTCACCATTGATGTCGTGATTGTGTGGAATACCTGCTTGCTCGCATGCTTTAACAAAGGCATGGCTTTGAGGAAAATGAAAAGTAGGATCAATCACATCCATGGTACCTTCTTTACTGTGGTAGGCATCTTCTCCACGATGTTGTAATTCCGATTTTTTAAAATATGGAAGTACCGATTTATAATTCCAACCGGTATTGCCTAATGCTGCCCAATGGTCGTAATCGGAATAATGCCCACGTGTGTAAATCATGGCATTTACAGCACTTGAGCCACCTAAAGTTTTACCTCGAGGCCAATAAAATTTACGCTTTCCGGTTTTTGCATTGCCTTCGGCAAAATATTTCCAATTGTATTTTGGACTGTTCATTAAGTACAGCATATTTACTGGATTGCAATTGTGAATAAAATGCGAATCATCTGGTGGACCAGCTTCTAATAAACATACTGTATGGTTGGGATTTTGGGATAATCGATTGGCTAATACACAGCCTGCCGAACCACCGCCAATAATAACATAATCAAAATTCATAGTTAATTTGTATTGTTGTAAAAAATAAATGTATCTTTTTAAAGTCGAGTAATTTATAAATAAAATTAGGTAATAGTGGAATTGTTTTTTTCTAATAAATCTAAAAATTCTTTTTTCTTTCTTTTTGAAATCTCTACTTTTAAATCATCCTTCATGAGAACAATATTGTCGCCATGATCAATTTCTTTCATGTGAGATAAATTAATTAAGTTTGATTGATGCACGCGCATAAAATTATAAGACAATAATTTTTCTTCAAAGTATTTCAAGGTTTTTGAAATCAATATTTTTTTATGATTAATTAAATAAAACTGAGTGTAGTTGCTCTCTGATTGCAGATAAATAATTTCATTTATTTTCAAAAATATCATTCCATCTTTAGAAGGTACCATTAATTTGGCATCTTGTTGTTGTTCCGATTTTATTTTATCTAAATAGGCTTGTAATTGTTCAGCACGTTGGAGTGTTTCTTTTTCTTCCAATCTTTTTAATACTTTGGATAATGCTTGTTTTAATTCTTTTTCTTTAATTGGTTTTAATAAATAATCAACGGCATTGTTTTTAATGGCATTAATGGCATATTTATCGTGTGATGTGGTGAAGATAATTTCAAAATTAATTTCTTTTAGCTCTTTCAATAAATCAACTCCTTTTCCATCAGCTAATTCAACATCTAAAAATACAACATGCGGTTGTATGTCGGGTAAAATCTTTTTAGCTTCTCTTTTAGAATTGCAAATAGCATCTATTTTAATTTCAAATCCAGAATGTTGAATGGCATTTTTTAAAATTTCTTGGAAGATGGGCTCATCTTCGATAATGACAGCACGAATCATATTTTTAGTTGCGTATGCTAAATTTATCAAATATTACTTAAATTTAAAACACTTTAGTGGAATATCTCTATGCAAGTGAAAAGTAATACCATAAAACAGGAACTTTCTAAAAAATCTTTTGAGGTAATCTACAAGAAATCCTTAGCATATAAGCAAAAGAATGAGCTTGTTAAAGCAATTGAATCCTATTCAAAACTTATTGAGCGCATACAACATCGAGAAAATTGCGTGGATTGTGCCAAAGTGTATGTAGATGTGGGCGATATCTATTTTGAAATTAATGACTTTCAGCATGCCTTTGAGTATTTAGAGAAAGCTTCTCAGATTTATGCATTCAATCATTTACATGAATTGCAATTGTTGCAGTATAAAAAAATAGGTGGATTGCAACAGAATATTTGGCAATTTAAAAAAGCAATTGATATTTTTCACCAAGGACTATCCTTAGCTACTCGACTCAATAATGTTGAACGTATTATTGAATTTGAATTGTTAATTGGCAATGCGTTAAATTGGGATGATCAATTGATAGCATCAGAGCAGTATTTGCAAAGTGCCATCAATAAAGAAAAAAAACATCCGATTCCTTTAATAAAATTACGTGCACATGTGAGCTATGCTATTTTGTTGCGGAAAATGAAAAACTACAAACAAGCAGAAAAATATTTTAGATTAGGCATGAAATACTCAGCAGAAAATAACAATGCCTACATGATGGATATTTCCAAAAGCTATGGTGTGCTGCAATATGAAATAGGAAATTACAATAAAACAGAAGTATTGTTGTTGCAAGCTGAAAAAATGGCCGTTCATGAAGGTGCAGATACCAGTAGAGCCGTGATTTTTGAATATTTGTCCTTGTTGTATGAACAAAAAAAAGACTATGAGAAATCATTCCATTATTTGAAAAAATTCTATGAACGAAAATTAGAATTATTGGAAAAAGGCTATTCAGATGATAACAATAAATTGCAAATAAAATTAGGCTTGGAAGATGCCAAACGTGAACGATTGGTGGCTGAAGAAACTACTCTTGCTAAAGGTTTATTTATTGCCAGCATTAGTCATGAAATCCGAACACCTATGAATATTATTTTGGGAACAACTGCTTTAATGTTGAATGATTATCCAAAACCAGAACATAAAAAGTATTTAAAAACGCTCCATAAGTCGGGTGAAAATTTATTAGGTATTATAAATGATATTTTAGACATTTCTAAAATTGAAGCTGGGAAATTAGAAATAGAATTAGAGCCTGTTTGTTTTAATGAGTTACTTGAAAATGTAGTGACTGTAATGGATGTAGCAGCAATTGAAAAAAAACTACAACTTAAAACAAAATTAAATAGTAAATCGGAAATTTGGGTGCAGACTGACGGATTGCGATTGACACAAATTATTACAAATTTAGTGAGCAATGCCATTAAATTTACTGCAAAAGGGAGCGTGATAATTGATGTGAAAATTGTTAATAATTCAACTATTGAAATTCAAGTGATTGATACCGGAATGGGAATTCCTAAAGATAAATTGGCTACTATTTTTGAACAATATGAACAAGTAAATTCTCATGTACAAAAAAAATACAAAGGAACCGGTTTAGGTTTGTCTATTTCCAAAAAATTAATAGAGCTGCTCAATGGTACAATTTCTGTAAAAAGCAAAGTTGGAATTGGAACTACATTTAGTGTGAAATTGCCAGTGCAATTTGTGGAGAAGCAAAAAATAGCTACAAATTTATGGCAACAACGTGATGCTAAATTCTTAGATGATAAAGTTGTTTTAGTGGTTGATGATGTTCAAGAAAATCGATTTGTGGTGGTAGAAACCTTGAAACTTTTAAATAAAAATATTCAAACAGTTGAAGCAGAAAACGGATTGCAAGTATTAGAACTCATTAAAAAATCTAATTTTGATTTAGTGGTTATGGATTTAGATATGCCCGAAATGAATGGCTTTGAAGCACTATCTGCAATTCGAAAATACAAGAAAAAAAATAAGCTTAAAGTAATAGCCAGTACGGCCAGCTTACTTATTAATGGTGAAGAGGAATTTATTGAATTTGGGTTTAATGCGTACTTACCTAAACCTTTTACTATTGATATGTTTTATTCGATTTTAAAGAAACAATTGCAATAACTTTTTTTGCTAAAGCAATTTATTTTTGACCTTTAATCAATTTTTCAATATCCGTTTTTACTTTAGTATATTGGTCATTGCTTAATCCTGATTTTAATTGTGCATCTAAATCTTGCATTAATATAATAAATTCTTGTCCTGCTTTTTGAGGATCCGTTTTGTGTATTAATCCTATAATGTCACCTCTTATTTTTCCTTGCACCAACGCTAAAACTACTATCATTGTTTGTGCATCATTTAATTTATATTGATTTCTTACTTTGTCTAAAAATTGTTTTTGTTCTATCGAAATATTTTTTCCAGATAATATGTTTTCTTGCATACCTAAAGCCAAAACTAATGTAGCAAGTTGTTGGTCGTTCATGTATTGTTTTAATTGAGGAACAGTTTGGTTGTTTAATGCATCGGTAAGTTGTTTTACCTTTTGAGGATTCGTTGCATTTTGAGTTTTTATGATGCTTAATTGTTTGTCGTAGTTTTGTAAAATAGGCGTTATTTTTACAGCATTTTCACTGCTTACTTTCATAGTAGCCTTTAACTGCTCAAACAACTCTGTAGCATTTGATTGGTTTTTGTAATTCGTTATATTAGTTGCTTGAGTAGAAGTTCCATTTTGGGCAGCCGTGTTTATGCTTGTCTTTTTCGGTGTTAATTTGCCATCTTGTGCCATCTTTGTCACCTTATTTAATTGCTCGTTCGACACATAGCTTTTCATTTTTGTACCTAATAAAAATAGTAATACATTGGTGTTTGCATTCTGCTTTGAATTTTCATTTAAAAACAAAATATAATCATCTTTAAATTTAGATACTTGGTCTGTATTTAGTTTGCATTCATTTGTAACAGCTGTAATCGTTTTCTGAATTTCAGGCGTAATATTTTCTTTTGTATAAGTATTTCCGTTAGCAAATACTTGGATAGAATATAAAGCGAATATAAATGCAATTAAGCCATTCATTTTTTTCATGTTCATTATTTTTAGTTGATGATGCAATTATTATACCACTTTTATTTTTTTAAAAATAAAAGTACATCATGCACCGATTTGGATGGAATTTCTTCTTGCGGAACATGACCACAATTTTCATAAATAATTGCAGTATTGTTTTTAATTTTTTTAAAATTTTCCAACATGGAAATATCAATTAATTTATCTTGTTGACCCCATTGTATAAGAGTAGGTGTTTCTATTTTACGAATATCTACTATTTGCTCTTGCCCAATTTGTTGCACACGTTCAGTAAAACTTTCTCTGTTGCCATCTCGCATGGAAATGTCATAATATAATGATTTGGTTTTATCTGTTATTTTGCTGTCGTCTTCATACACGTCTTTTAGTGTTTTGTCCACCAAAATTTTAGTGTCCATTCTGCTAATTAATTGTGCCATCCATTTGTATTTTGCTAGTTTAAAAACGATAGCACCATTTTGTTTGTCTTCAGCATAAAAACCTGCCGGATCTACCAAAATTAAATTAGATACTTTAGATGGATGTGCTAATGCATATTTCCAAGCTATTTCACCACCCAATGAATTACCCGCCAAAGCAAAGGTATCAATGCCCAATTGTTGTAAAAATCTATCTAAAAAATCAACATACATTTTAGTAGAATAATCTTTATCACTTCTCGGCCCAGTTAATCCAAATGCTGGCATATCTAATCGTATTACATTAAATTGATGAGCAAGCAATGAATCCATCCATCCATCCCAAGTTTGTAAAGCAGAACCAGTTCCATGAATCAAAACAATGGGTGTTCCATTTCCTTCCATTCTATAATGTACTTGCATGCCGTCTAGTTCCATAAATTTGGAATCAGCAGTGGTGTATTTTTTTTTCAATATTTCAAGTGGAATTGATTTTTTTTGTAATACAAAAAATGCAATTACTAATAAGACAATCAGCAATGCGAGAAATTTAAACACTTTTTTCATGTTGTTTTTTTAGAAATGAAAAATCTTAGTTAAATGTAACTTTCTTATTTAATATTTTTAAGAAATTTAGGCATAATATTTGTCTATCTTTATTCCATAAAAATAGAATGATGAAAAGAAGAATATACACCATAAGTTTTCTGTTAATCTCAATTTTTTCTGCACAGGCACAAATGCCAGCTGTAGGCACAAAAGCAACCGAATTAAATTATAAAAATCCAGAAGGAAAAGAAATAGCCTTGTCCTCTTTAAAAGGCAATATCGTATTAATTGATTTTTGGTCGTCGTGGTGCGGTCCTTGTCGGAAAAACAATCCAGCAATCGTTGCTTTATATTCGAAATATCAAGGTAAAAAATTTGTGAAAGGCGTAAAAGGTTTTACGATTTATAGTGTTTCATTAGATCAAAATATGGATAATTGGAAAAAAGCTATTAAACAAGATGGTTTAATTTGGCCTTATCATGTTTCCGATTTAAAAGGATGGTATGCTGATGGTGCGGCAAAGTATGGCATTCGCTCCATTCCGCAAACAGTTTTGGTGGATGAAACCGGTTATGTCATTGCCATAAATCCTTCGCATTACTTAGTAGATCAATTGGTGAGTAAGAAACTAAAATCAAAATAGAAACCCATATTTTTATGTCAATTTGTCCTTTTTTGCATTTGGCAAACCTTTTGCCATAATATCAGAAAATTCTAATGATGTTAGATGAAAAAGATATTGTAGCACAAGATGAACAACTAGTTGCTGAAGACAACAAGCAAACAAGCGCTGAAGAACAAACAGAGAAACAGTCAGAAAGTCAGCATAACGACACGCCAAATAGCGAAGAAAATAATATAATTGACGAATTGTCGGTCTTGAAATCTGATTTGGCTGAACAGAAAGACAAATACCTGCGCCTTTTTGCTGAGTTTGACAATTTCAAAAAACGCAATGCTAAAGAGCGACTTGAATTATTTAAAACAGCAGGTCAAGACATAATCCGTGAATTGTTGCCCGTGTTGGACGATTTTCAACGTGCCAGCAAAGCCTTTGAACAAGACAATAATACAGAATCCTACACGCAAGGTGTTCAATTAATTCAAGAAAAATTACAAAAATCACTACAAGCAAAAGGATTAAAAGTAATTGAAAGTGTAGGAAAAGATTTTGATGTGGAACAACATGAGGCAATTGCTGAAATTCCAGCACCCACAGAAGCACAAAAAGGTAAAGTAATTGATGAAGTTCAATGTGGTTACACATTAAACGACGTTATTATTCGATATGCGAAAGTAGTGGTTGGGAAATAAAAATGGATAAATAAAACATAGAAATTAATGTACATGATTGGTTATTTTTTTTGAAAACTTAATTTTAGAATAATCAACACCACCAATTTATAAATTCAATATGTCAAAAAGAGATTATTATGAAATTTTAGGAGTTGCAAAAAGTGCGAGTGCCGATGAAATAAAAAAAGCATATCGTAAAATGGCGATTCAATTCCATCCGGATAAAAATCCGGGCGATAAAGCAGCGGAAGAAAAATTTAAAGAAGCAGCGGAAGCCTATGATGTGTTGAGTAACGCTGACAAGCGTGCAAAATATGATCGTTTTGGACATCAAAGTGCTGGTGGTTTTGGTGCCGGCGGACATGGTGGTGGTATGAATATGGATGATATATTTTCACAATTCGGAGATATCTTTGGAAATGGTGGCGGTGGCAATCCTTTTGAATCTTTTTTTGGAGGTGGCAGACGAAATGAACGTGGTCAAGGACAACGTGGAAGTAATTTGCGTGTAAAAGTGAAAATGGATTTAGAAGAAATCGCAAATGGTGCACAAAAGAAAATTAAAGTTAAAAAACACATCACTTGTGATACTTGTAATGGTATTGGCGCAAAAGATAATAATTCCTACCAAACTTGTAATACTTGTAACGGCAGCGGCGTGGTTCGAAAAGTCACTCAAACATTTTTAGGACAAATGGCTACAACAGGTACTTGCCCAACTTGTGAAGGTGAAGGAAAAATCATCACCAATAAATGTACAAAATGTCGCGGAGAAGGTCGTGTATATGGAGAAGAGATTGTAAGCATCGATATTCCAGCAGGTGTGAGTGAAGGGATTCAACTTTCCATGACCGGAAAAGGAAATGCTGGAATTAGAGGTGGTTATCCTGGCGATTTACTAATAAACATTGATGAAGTGCCACATCCGGAATTAAGAAGAGAAGATACCAATGTTGTCTATAATCTATATTTGAATTTTGCAGAAGTAGCTTTAGGTACACAAGTAGAAGTGCCTACAATTGGAGGAACAGCTAAAATTAAAATTCCAAAAGGCACACAAAGCGGTAAATTATTTAAACTTCAAGGCAAAGGAATTCCAAGTTTAAATGGATATGGAAAAGGCGATCAAATTGTAGAAGTTCAAGTGTTTACTCCACAAGATTTAACAACCGAAGAAACAGCATTGTTAGAAAAACTGAAAGAGTCCAAAAATTTTAATCCACAAACACTAAAAGAAAAAAACAAAGGATTTTTTGATAAATTTTTTCACTAATCTAATTATTGGAATAGGTACGATAAGTTGGATAGTATAAAATATCTTCTAACTTTGTTTTATAAATAAAATATTGCTACTCGACGTACAACATATATTCAAATCCTTCCAAAATAAATTGGCATTACAAGATGTTAGTTTATCTATTGAAAAAAATAAAATTTATGGATTGCTTGGACCCAATGGAGCCGGTAAAACTACACTGATACGCAACATTACCCAAATTTTTTATCCAGATTCAGGAACCATACTTTTCAACGGCGAAAAATTAGCCGAAAAACATCAGAATTTAATGGGTTACATGCCGGAAGAACGTGGCTTGTACAAGAAAATGAAAGTGGCAGAACAACTACATTATTTTGCTCAACTTAGAAATTTTTCCAACATAGAAGCCACTCAACGAATAAATTATTGGCTTAAAAAATTAGATATTGAAAGTTGGAGTAATAAAACAGTTGAAGAACTTTCTAAAGGGATGCAGCAAAAAGTTCAATTTGTAGCTACTGTTTTGCATCAACCAACCTTGTTAATTTTAGATGAGCCATTTTCAGGACTAGATCCTATCAATGCGGAAATTATCAAAAATGAAATTTTTGAATTACAAGCAAATGGTACAACTATTATTTTTTCAACACATCGAATGGAAAATGTCGAAGAAATTTGTGAAGATATTTTTTTGATAAACGATGGGAAAATTATTTTAAATGGAAATGTAAAAGCCATTAAACAACAGTATAAACAACATCTTATTAAAGTGGAAACAGCCACAGATTCAGAAAGTAATGAAACAATAGAAAGTCAGTTGGAAATTGTTCAAACATATAATAATCAATGGTTATTTAAACTAAAAGAACATCAAACACAAAATGATATTTTAAAAGTATTACTTCAGCAACAGATTGAAATTTTAAGCATGCATGAAGTCTTGCCAACTGTCAATGATATTTTTATTCAGAAAGTAAAAAATGAAATTTAATAGGATTAAAAAATTAGCGCAAGTTCATTTTTAAAATACCACATCAACAAAGAAAATGATTAAAACATGGTATATCATTAAACGAGAATATCTCACACGAGTGAGAAAAAAATCGTTTATCCTATTAACCTTGTTGATGCCCGTTTTAATTGGAGTCATGATGATTGTAATGGTTAATATTGCCACATCCACTCAGGAAAAACTTCGAATTGCGGTTAAAGATGAAAGTGGCTGTTTTGAAGATAAATTTAGAGGAATGGATGTGGGCGAAAACTTACGTTTCATATATTTGACAGGCAATCGACAACCGATAGATTCACTTAAAAATTTGTATCAAAATATTAATTGTGATGGCATTTTATTTATTCCAAAATTTGAATTGGATAAGCCTTTAGGTTTTGCCTATTATTCAGAAAATGAATTAGGTTTATCGACTAAAGAACATATCGTAAAAAACCTTTCAGAAGAAGTTAGAAACAGAGCTTTGTCTGCAAGAAATTACAATATTGACACGATTGCTTCCTTGGATAAAAAAATAGCCATAGAACAAATAATTGGTGATGAAACCAAAAAAGGCAGCTCTGAAATCGCGGGATTGTTTGGGTATGCATGCGGCATGCTGATTTATATATTTTTGATTGTTTACGGAGCCATGGTGATGCGAAGCGTAACCGAAGAAAAATCAAATCGAATCGTTGAAGTATTAGTAACCACTGTAAAACCTTTCCAGTTGATGATTGGAAAAATTATTGGCATTGGTGCTGTTGGTTTAACCCAATTTTTAGGCTGGATGTTATTAACAGTTTGCATCAATTTATTGTTGCCCATATTTATGGGCGACAAGATGATAGCCATGCAAGCGATGCAACAAAGTAATCAAATGACAAATTCCTCCGAAGCTACACAAATGTTAATGAATATTTCGATGGCTTTTCAAGGTTTAGATATAGCTCGCATGTTGTTAAGCTTCTTATTTTATTTCATTTTTGGGTACCTTTTTTATGCCTCCCAATTTGCTGCTATTGGTGCTGCCGTTACCGATGATAGTGACGCGCAAACTTTTACATTTCCAATTACCATACCAATCATTATTTCTATGGTATTAATGTCTGTTACCTTATCTCAGCCATTTTCTTCAGCAGCATTTTGGGGTTCCATATTGCCCTTTTCTTCTCCTATTATTATGATTACTAGAATACCATTTCAAGTATCATGGTGGGAACAAATTTTATCCATGTTTATTCTGCTTATTTCTTCTGTTGGCATGGCTTATGTGGCAGCCAGAATTTACAGAGTTGGTATCTTAATACAAGGTAAAAAAATTACGTTCAAAGAAATTGGTAAGTGGATTTTTATGAAATAATGAAATTCTATTTTTAGATTTATTTAATCTTGCAATGTAAGCATTCCAGATGTTTGTATAGTATTCATATAAAATAAAAAGAGCGATAACATTCATGCTATCACTCTTTATTGTTATAAAAATTGGATTTATTTTTTAAATAAATTTCCTAATAATCCTGCCACATCATCTATCACATTTCCGTCCTTATTTCTATCCAATAATTGAGAAATTAAATCATTCTGTTGAGGTGCAGCTTGTTGTTGGTTGCCTACAAAATTACTAATCAATCCGGCTAAACCACCAATATTTAATCCTTGAGATTGTGTTTGATTACCCAATGTTTTTAGCACTAGTGGTGCTAATATTTGTAATATTTGTGAAGCTTGTCCACCACCAATTCCAGTATTTTGTGAAATTGTATTTTCTACTTTAGGTTGCAAACCACCTAAGATATGTTTTAGAATAGAATTTCCTTCACCACCTAAAGCATTTTGTGCAATGCTGGCAATGTCATCTAATCCACCGGCACTATGGTCTTTTGTTACAGCATTAAACAATGAAGCAGCACCTTCTTGAGTAGATGCATTGTTGTTTAGTGCATTTAAAATAGTTGGCAACGCCAATCCCACTGCACTTTGTGCTTTATCTGAATCAATGCCTAATTGATTACTGATTAATTGTGTGGCTTGTTGTCCAAGTGGCCCATTAATAAGTTGTTGTAAATCCATTTTTATTGGTTTTAAAAGTTTTAAAAAGTGTATTTTATAGTTTAACAATTATCTTGCCAAATTGGTCGCCATTTTTCATCCTATCAAAAGCTGCAACGGCATTATCAATGCTAAAAACTTTATCTATGATTGGATTTATTTGATAATCGTTGCATAATTGTATCATTTTAATAAAATCAGCATCACTTCCCATGGTAGAGCCTACTATTTGCAGATGATTCCAAAATATTTGACGCATGTTTAAATCCTTTGGTAATCCTTTTGTTGCACCATAAAACACGAATTTTCCTGTCGGTTTAAGTGTAGCAATTAATTCATTCATTCCATTCCCACAAGCACTATCAATAATGATATCAAAACCTCCAATCGATTTAGCTAAATTTTTAATGGCATTTTCTTCTTTATAATTGGCACCTGCTTTCGCACCTAATTGGAGGCATGCATTAATTACTTCATTTTTACTTGATGTAATATATACTTGTGCTCCAATGGCAACCGCATATAAAAATGCAAATTGAGCCACACCACCACCAACACCAGAAATTAAAATGTTCATTCCTTTTTCTGCTTTTCCTTTATTAAACATAGCATTATATGCTGTTAGTCCAGCTAAAGGCAATGCTGCAGCCTGTTCATCCGTTAAGTGTTTAGGTTTCTCATGAATTCTATCCGACGGAACGGCTATGTACTCCGCAATGGTACCTTGTGATGGCATACCTAAAATTTGATAGTCTTTTTGTTGGAAACCATTGTTGTCGCCCCAATTAATGTTTGGATTAATGATAACACTTTTTCCTATCCATTTCTTATCGTTATCATTTGCTACTGCAATTACCTCGCCACATCCATCGGAGCCTAAAATGGCAGGTAATTGTATTTTAGCATACTGACCTTCACGAATCCATTGGTCGCGATGATTCAATGCAGCATACTTTAATTGAATCAAAACTTGATTTTCGGTAATCGTTGGTTGCGGTATTGTTTCTACTTGAAAAGTATTTTCATTTAAAACAAGTGCTTTCATTTTAGTTCTTTCTTCAAAACTACAATTATTTAACATTAAATTTTTGGAAACTTTAAAACCTTTTTGAGTTTTTTGAGTTTTTAAAGAGTAAATTTGTCGTCCATTTTAAATGAAACAAGTAACGCAACATACGGTTGAATGTAGTATTTCTTCAAAAATATTTGAAAAGGCAAGGTATTTATTTAACCATGTTGGCGTTCGAAATACCACCATGGATGATTTGGCAAAGGAACTTGGCATTTCGAAAAAAACCTTATATCAGCAAATTAAAAACAAAGAAGATTTAGTGCGCTTTTGCATTGTGTATGATTTGCAAAATGATGAACAAGCTATTGATGCCATTTCTAAAAATACAGAAAATGCGATTGAAGAATTATTATTAATTGCGAAGCATGTGCATAAAGAATTACAATTGTACAATCCGGCAATGCTGATGGATATCTCTAAATTTTATCCTGAATGTTGGAGTTTAATTGATAATCATATTCAAACATTTGCAAAAGAAAACATTCAAACAAATTTAAAGAAAGGAATAAGGCAAGGCTTATACAGGAAAGATATTAATATAGAAATTGTATCATCCTTACAGCTTCGTTTATCAATGATGGCAATTGATAATAAACACCAACTCAATATTAAACCGGTAGAAATTTATTTCGAAATTTTAAAATATAATTTGCACGCTATTGCCACCGAAGAAGGTAAAAAATTATTTACACAACTCTTGAAATCACAAAAATTAAACTTATGAATAAAATATATAGTATAGTATTCTTTTTATGTTTCTCTTCTGTTTCCGTTTTAAAAGCGCAACAACCTATTTATACGTTATCACAATGTATTGATTTTGCTTTGAAAAATCATCACAACATCAACATTGCTGAAAATGATGTGCAAGTAGCTTATGCCAGAAAAAAAGAAGGCCAATCTGCCTATATGCCTCAAATCAATGGATTGGTAAAATGGGATTATAATATTCAATTGCAAAAATCCGCTTTACCGAATGAGTTTGTTCAGTTGGGTGCGGCTTTAGGACAAACATTTCCGAATACAGTGGCGTTTGGCAATCATTTTACAACCATTGTCGGCGTACAGCTCGATCAGTTTTTATACAATAAATCTTATATAGATGGAATAAGAGCCATAAAACCAAGTTACGAGCTAGCAGAATTAAAAAAAGAAAAAACGAAAGAAGAGGTAATCTATAATACCATTGTTGCCTACTATCAACTTTTATTAATCAACGAGCAAGAAAAAATGTTGAAACTCAATCAAGATAGATTGTCAAAAACATTGCCTGTTGTGAAATTGCAATACGACAAAGGTGTGGTGAAAAAAATTGATGTAGATCGAATTCAAGTGAACATGAATAATTTAGCTGCCCAAAATGAAATCTTAATTACCAATAAAAAATTAGCCTACGATAATTTGAAATTTAATATGGATATGTCATTAGAAAATGATTTTCAAATTGACACCAATTATTCCAGAGAGATTATTGATTTACAAACATTTTCCGACACTGGAAATATTAAAAATAAGATTGAACTTAGAATCTTGCGCAAAAATCAACAATTACAAAATGTGTTATACAAAAGAACCAGCGCACCTTATTTTCCTATATTATCTTTTTATGCTAAATATGCCGGACAATCTTTAGGCAATAAATTTGGAGAATCGTTTAAACATTGGTCGCCTATTGCTGCTATTGGTTTGCAATTGCAAATTCCCATCTTCGATGGCTTACGAACGGCCAGTGCTTTAAAACAATCTAAACTTAATTTATCGTCATTGCAAGAAACCATTGCTCAAACTGAAAACGGATTGAAATTTCAAATGAAAAATGCAAACACAAAGTATATCAATTCTGTGGATAATATCGACATCAATAGAGCAAATATGGAAATGGCTAAAAACATTTTAGAGGTAGTAACCTTGCAGTATCAAAAAGGAATCATCAGCTATCCTGAATGGTTATCTTCTGAATCCTCGTATCAAGAATCAGAAACGAATTACTTACGTTCTTTTGTTGATTTATTAAATGCAAAATTAGAGATAGATAAAGCCAATGGAAACTTAGAAAAATATAAATAATACATACTACTATCCAAAACAATCATTAAAATAATACTACATGAAAAATAAAATTATAATTGGAATAATCGTTGCTTTGCTAATAGGTGGCATGATTTATAAACTTGCAGCCAACAAAAAAACTATAGATAAAAATGCATCGCCTATAGATAGAAGCAATGTTCCGGTTTCTGTATCTACTTTTGAAGTTAACTATTTTACAGTTTCTACCGATTATGCTTTACCCGCAGTTTTAGACAATAACAATACTGGAATAATAACAGCTACACAGCCAGGAAAATTAGCTACGTTTAATATTGAAATCGGTCAACATGTTACCAAAGGGCAACTCATTGGCAAAATTGATTCCAAGCAACGTGAAATCGGCATAAAATCTTCCGATGCAACTATAAAAAAATTAGAAGATGATATCAAACGAACACAAGATTTAATTGCGGGCGATGCTGCTCCGGCAAATGCTATCAATGATTTGAATTATAATTTGGAAACCGTTAAAATTCAAAAAGAAAACTATTTACAACAAATTGCAGACAATAATATTTATGCACCAATCAGCGGCGTCATAGTACAAAAAAATACAAATGCTGGTGAGTTCGCCAATTCTGGAACTCCATTGGCTACCATCATGGATGTTTCTATTTTAAAAGCAATTGTGTATGTAAGCGAAAACAATGTATATGATTTACATGTAGGTCAATCCGCACAAGTAACATCCGATATTTTTCCAGATAAAATTACCAAAGGTATCATAAAATATATTGCACCCAAAGGCGATGAAAATCACAATTACAAAGTGGAAGTTCATATTCCTAACAGCGGCTATAAAGCCGGAACGTATGTGCAAGTGAAATTTAGTTTTAAAAAACCGGCAGATGCTTTGCAAATTCCTAAAATGGCATTAGTAGAAGGTGTGAAAAACCCATACGTATATGTGGTAAATGGAAATTCAATCGCCATAAGAAAAATTGTTTTAGGAGAAGAAGTAGGACAAAATATCATTGTTCGAAGTGGTTTAACGCCGGGCGACAAAGTAGTTACTACCGGACAAATCAACCTAACAGAAAAAAGTAAAATTCAAATCATAAACGAAAAATAAGTATTGGTTTAAATACCATGTTTAGAATTGACAATGGATTTCATTTTTATATTTAAAATGAATTAAACAACTAAAAGAACGTATATGTCTATTACTGAAATCGCAATAAAACGACCACTCTTAATTAGCGTTGTATTTTTAACATTAATCATTTTTGGTTTCTTTGGATATAGTTTATTGAATTATAACTTACTTCCAAAGTTTGAAGCACCTATTATTTCTATTCAAACTATTTATAAAGGAGCATCCTCCGAAGAAGTACAGAATAATGTTACCAAAAAAATTGAAGATGCTGTTTCTTCAATTGAAGGCGTTGATGTGGTTTCTTCTTCCTCTCAAGAAAACGTTTCAATGGTCATTATTCAACTTAAACAATCCATGAACGTGAACAGCGCACAGTCAGATGCGGAACGGAAAATTAGCCAGATTAAAAGTATTTTACCCGATGATGTAGATGATCCAATTATCTCCAAATTCAGCTCCAGTGAAATTCCTGTTTTGCGCCTTTCCACATTTGCCAAAACAAGTGAAGCCGAATTGTATGACTTAGTTGACCAAAAAATTAAGCCCATTTTATCTAACGTGGAAGGTGTAGGACAAGTTCGTTTGATTGGTGGAACACAACGTGAAATAGAAGTAAAACTCGATAACGAGAAAATTCAAGCCTATCACCTTTCTACTGCTCAAGTTACCCAAATGGTAGCTATCAGTAACATGTCTTATCCTGCCGGAAATATCGAAAGCCAAGACAATAGATTTACCATCCGATTAAATGAAAAATTTCAAACAGTAGATGATTTAAGAAATTTAATCATTAGAGAAAATAAAAATGGTAGCAAATTGCTATTGAAAGAAGTGGCAAGCGTAACGGATGCAAACGCAACACCAACTACCATTAACAGAATTAATGGAAAAGTAGGTTTAGGTATTGAAATATCCAAACAAACAGATGCCAACGCTGTGGAAGTAAGCCACCTCGTAAAAGCAAAATTAGATACCATTGTAAAACAATATGCTTCCACCGGATTTAACTACGAAGTAGCCATTGACCAATCTACTTACACCATGGAAGCCGCCACCGCGGTAACACATGATTTGTTTTTAGCAGTACTCATCGTTGCTTTTGTCATGTTGATTTTCTTACACAGTTTCCGAAGTTCTATGTTCGTGTTAGTGGCATTGCCTTCTGCCATGATTCCAACTTTTATTTTGATGTATCTGATGGGATTTTCTTTAAACTTAATGACCTTATTAGCCTTGTCTCTTGTCGTCGGAATTTTAGTAGATGATAGTATCGTAGTGTTAGAAAATATTTTCCGACACATGGAAATGGGAAAAGATAGAGTAACGGCTGCATTAGATGGTAGAAGCGAAATTGGATTCACTGCTTTGTCTATTACATTAGTGGATGTTGTAGTGTTTGTTCCCTTAGCAATGGCTGGTGGCTTAATTGGAAATATATTGCGAGAATTTGCATTGGTGGTTGTATTTTCTACATTAATGAGTTTATTCGTTTCTTTCACACTAACGCCATTATTAGCATCTCGTTGGGGAAAATTAGAAATACTCCACAAAGACTCACTTTGGGGACGATTAAATTTTTGGATTGAAGAGCAAATCAATAAATTAATTGAAGCGTATGGTCGAATTCTAAATTGGGTTTTAGATCATAAAATAGTTGTTCTGGCGGTCGTTTTAAGTTTGTTTGGTTTTATAGGATATTTGGGTAGCGCTGGTTATGTCGGTAGCTCCTTTGCCGGAAGTGGCGATAGAGGTGAATTCAATCTAATTATGGAATTAGAACCTCAAGCTACTTTACAACAAACCAATAGAATTGCCAAACAAGTAGAAGATATTGTTTTGGAATATCCGGAAGTAACCAAAGTATTTACCAATGTTGGTGCTGTGGCTACGCAAATGGGCGGTTTTATTACCATACCTAACCAAGCAGACATGACCGTTTCTTTAGTCAATAGGTTGGAACGTACACGTTCTACTGATGAAATTGGTGCTTCTATTCGTCAACGATTAGATAGTATTCCCGGTTTGAGTTTTTCCATTAAACCGGCAAGTATTACCGGTGGAAATCAACCGCAAATACAATTAGTAGTGATGGGTGCCGATTTAGAGGAAGTGTGGACATACGCTCGTAAAGTACACCAAATTATAAAAAATACACCCGGAACAGATTATGTAGAATACAGCACTAAATCATCGAAAACAGAAATCCAAATTGCTTTAAATAGAGATAAAATTGCCAAAATGGGATTGAATATTCAAAGCGTAGGATATGCTATTCAGTTGGCATTTAGAGGAAATGACCAATCTAAATTTAAAGATCATGGCGAAGAATATACTATCAATATTATGTACGATAAAAGCGATAAGCAAAACATTAGCAACGTAGCCAATACAACCATCCAAACACCTTCCGGTGCTATGGTATGCTTAGGTGATATCGCCAATATTTCAGAAGTGCAAGGGCAAGCCGTGTTAGAACGTTACAATCGTTTAAATTCTGTGCAAATACTTTCTTCGGCAGTTGGGCGACCAACAGGAACTGTAACGGCTGACATTAAAGAACAAATTGATAAAGCCGGATTTCCGGCTACCGTTAAAATTGAATATCTTGGAGAGCAAAAAAATCAAGGTGACTCTTTTGGAAGTTTAGGTATTGCCATGGGTTTAGGCTTCTTAATGGTCTATTTGATTATGGTGGCATTGTACGAAAGTACATTATATCCATTTGTCGTTTTATTTTCCATTCCGGTTGCAATAATTGGAGCAATGTTGGCATTAGCTTTAACAAATGAAAGTTTAAGTATTTTTGGTATCATTGGGTTTATTATGTTGATGGGTTTAGTGGCAAAAAATGGTATTTTATTAGTGGATTTTACGAACCATTTAAAAGCTCAAGGATTACATTTAAAAGAAGCTTTGATAGAAGCCGGAAAAGAACGCTTGCGACCTATTTTAATGACCACCGTAGCAATGATATTTGGTATGTTACCCATTGCCTTATCTAATGGTCCGGGTTCGGAGTTTAAACGATCTATGGCTTGGGTAATTATTGGTGGATTAACGAGTTCCTTGCTGTTAACATTGGTAGTGGTACCAAGTGTATATTATGTAGTAGATAGAATTAAAGAGAAATTTAGTAGTAGAAAGAAATAGATTTTTTCATGCTGTTTGGATGGATACATCCAAACAGCATGTTTTACTCTTCTAATATTTCCACATCAAATAGTAAAACGGAATTGGCAGGAATTGCCCCAACTAATCTATCACCATAAGCCAAGCTGCTTGGAATAATGATAGTGCCTTTATCGCCAAAATGAAAATGCAAAATGCCTTTGTCTAAGCCATCAATCACTTGATTTTTGCCAATGGTGAAGTTTAATGGTTTATTGCGTAAATAAGAATTATCAAATTCAACTCTCGATAGTAAATAGCCTTTGTAGTGGATGGAAATAGAATTGCCTTTTTCAATTTTTTTTCCAGTCCCAAATTTTGTACGCATATACCAAACACCATTTGAATCTAATTTGAAATTAGTAAACTGATTATTTTTTAAAAATTCAAAAATGACAATCGAATCCGTTTGTTGTTGCTGCTGAATTTTTTGCTCCTTTTCTAATTTATAAATAGTAGCAGATTTAAAATCAATCAGATTTAGATGATAGGTATAGTACTTGCTTTTAGGCTTTAAACTATCCACTAAATAAGTGGGAATCTTTACTATCATCGAGTCGCCTTTTCCTAAATATGAAAAAAAAGAAATGACATCATTTAGATTGTTTGGTTTCCTATAATCTAAGCTGACTCCATTTTCAGTTTCAAAAACTTTCGTATTGAACAACTCTTTTCTATGATGGTCATATTTTCGAAGATGCATCCAAATATGATCGCCAAAAACAGGTTTGTCTTTTATTGAATCGTTTGTGAAAAGCTTGTATTTTATTCCGGTAGAAGTTTGTTGCCAACTATTTTTCTGGCAGGATGCAATCATTCCACTGCCTAAAAGAAATATACCAAAAATAATTTGCTTCATTTTGCGATGTAAGATAAAACATTCATTTTTGTTATTAAAGATTTTATCTTTATAAACATAAATAATGAAATGAAAGTATTAATGGTTTGCTTAGGAAATATTTGCCGTTCTCCTTTAGCAGAAGGCATTTTAAAACATAAATGTGCCCAGAATGGGTTGGACTGGTATATTGATAGTGCCGGAACCGGAAAATGGCATTTAGGAACAGCGCCGGATAAGCGTTCGGTACAAATTGCTACAAAATTTGGAATCGATATTTCCAACCAACGTGCTCGCAGCGTACGCAGTACCGATTATGAAGAATTTGATTTGATTTTTGCGATGGATATTTCAAACTATAAAGATTTACTAAGTTGGGCATTGGATAAAACTGAAGAAAATAAAGTAAAACTGATTTTAAATGAACTCTATCCAAATGAAAACAGAAGTGTGCCCGATCCATATTTTGACGATAGCGGTTTTCAAACTGTTTTTGAAATGTTGGATAAAGCATGTGATAAAATCATTGAAAAATATGCATAACATAAAAAGTTTAGTCTTGTTTTTGCTGGCTATTTATGGCAATTTTTTTATTGCATTTGCCGGTATTAAAACAACCTTTACTTATGGAAATAACAAGGCGTATAACGAGCAAAATATTAATTTGCAAGCCGATATTTACAAGCCCAATTTATTTGCTACAAAATTACCTGTTGTAATTATTTATCATGGTGGAGGATATGCTTCCGGCGATAAAAATATGGCGCAACTAAAAGTATTTTCCGATAAATTTAATGCAAAAAATATCAGCACGATCCTTCCTGATTTTAGGCAAGGTTGGTATGAATCGGAAACAAAAGGATTGTGTGAAAGTGCTACACCTACTAAGTTTAAAGACGCCGCACATCGTGCCTTTCAAGATTGTCGTGCGCTCATTCGCTATTGCAAGGCCAATGCCAATACGTTAGGCATTGATTCAAATAAAATATTTTTATTCGGAATTAGTTCCGGCGGATTTTTGGCAATGCATTCCTTGTATATAAACGATTCTACCGTTGAACCGGAACGTTTAGCTCGCTTAGGCAGTTTGGATTTTCAAAGTAATACCATGACAAACACGACCGATGTAGCCGGAATCATTAGTGTAGTGGGTGGTTTTTATGAAGCTCAACCCAAAATTATTCGTTCATATCCATTGTTGTTGTTTAATAATACGTGTGATGGCGCAGTCGATTTTTTTAATGGTTGGTTAGGCAATTGTAGCCATACCGCACGTTCCTTTGGGCCTGGAATTTTTACCAAAACTTTAGAGCAATATGCAGTTCCGTATGACTTACATGTATTCTGCGGTTTTAATCATGGTTTCAATTCAGTGCTTGCGCCACAAGGAGGCGATGCATCGGCCATAGATTATATTTTACAGAAATCGGTGGCATTTATTCAGGAAATAAACAATGGCTCCTTTCATTTTGCTACGCATATTGCGTCGGATTCTATTACTTCAGAAGCTTTATACAATTGCAGAAATTTTGAAACTTTTTATTGGTGTAAAGAGGATAGTGCCGAAATTGGCAATGACTATTTTTCACTGACACCCAATCCAATTACGTGTGCATTGCAGCCTAAATTAAATTGTAAACAAACAATCTACGAAAGGCTACAACTGGAAGTGGTGAATGAATTGGGACAAACTATTTCACAAAAAAAAATAAATGAAGCAACTATTCAAAATATTATTTATTTAAACCAGGCAGATTTTTCAACCGGAATAAATATTCTTCTAATTCGAAACGAAAACGGGAAAATAATTTTTAGAACAAAGGTGATGAAGTATTGTCAGTATTAGACTAAGTTATTAATCTGGAATATATTTCTGCAAAGTAAAACTAAACGTAGTGCCTTTTTCTAATTCGCTACTGACATTTATGGTTTGCTCGTGTGCGTCAATAATATTTTTTACAATAGATAAACCTAAACCGGTACCATTTATTTTACGGTTTCTGCTTTTATCTGCACGAAAAAAACGTTCAAATAATCGAGGTAAATGTTCGGCGGCAATTCCAGGTCCATCGTCAATAATTTCAATTAAAAATTGCTCATCTAAATCGTGAATATAGATGTCAGTATGCCCATTTTCTCTACCATATTTTATAGAATTTGAAATTAAATTTTCCAATACTTGAGTGATACGTTTTGTATCTGCAAATACAAATACTTCATTTTCCTCACTATGAATTTTTAATTGTGTTTTATTTTGTTGGGTAAGATGTTGGTATTGAAAGAATACTTTTTTAATGAGTTTTACTAAATCAAATGCTTCTTTTTGGAGTTCAATTCTTCCACTTTCAAACTTAGATATTTCCAATAAATCGGTAACAATGGTTTCTAAACGCTCAATATTACTGTTGGCTTTTTCTAAATAGGATTTAATAAATTTCGGATCGTCTAAATCACTATCTAAAATTGTCTCAATATAACCTTGAGCGTTAAAAATGGGCGTTTTTAATTCGTGTGAAACATTGCCGACAAAGTCTTTTCGATATTGTTCTAATTTTCTTAAATCACGTATTTGTTTGTTTTTGTTTATTGCCCATTCAGCCACATCACGTTCTACGGTTTTAATTAAATTACTGCTACTTCTTTCTTGTATATCCGTTTGGAATTTTAATGGACGACCAATTGTTTTGTAAATGATTTTAATTTTGCTGTACACAAAACGCAACATCACAAATCGAAACAAAAAGAAAGAAATGATAAAGATGATAAATAACGAAATGCAATAATATAAAAACAGTATTTTGAAGTCAAATATTAAATTGACACACAAAAAGATGGCAGTAGAAAAAATTGCTACTGCCATGCTTGTATATAATGCTAAAAGAGTTGGAGAAGTTATTCTTCTCATATTTCTTCAAATTTGTAACCGATACCTTTTACTGTTTTGATTAAATCTTCTCCTAATTTTTCGCGTAATTTACGAATGTGAACATCAATCGTTCTGTCGCCAACAATGATATCTCTACCCCAAATTTCATTTAAAATTTCATCACGTTTAAATACTTTGCCCGGTTTAGATGCCAACAAGTAAAGCAATTCAAATTCTTTACGTGGAACCGCCATTTCTGTACCATTAAAAATAATTAAATAACGTTCTCTGTCAATTTGAATATTTCCAACATCTAAGAACGATGATTTTGATTCTTTTGCTTCGTATCTACGCAATAAGGCTTTCAAGCGACTTACTAAAACTCTTGGTTTTATTGGTTTGGAAATGTAATCATCTGCACCTGTTTCAAAACCGGCGATTTGTGAATAATCTTCTGTTCTTGCTGTCAAAAAAGCAATAATTGTATGCTCAAATTGTGGCATTTCACGCATAGTTCTACACGCTTCAATTCCATCCATTTCTGGCATCATTACGTCTAGCAGGACGATGTCCGGTTGACTTTTTTTTGCTTTTTCTAATGCTTGTTTGCCGTTCTCGGCAGTTTCTACGGAGAATCCTTCTTTTTCTAAATTATAACTTAAGAATTCCAAGATATCTGGTTCGTCATCAACTACCAGAATTTTAAATGTTTTTTCAGCCATTTTCGTTAGGATGTTTTTTATATTAACGCTAAGTTAACACAAATTTTTAAATCTTCCAATTTTCTCAACAAACTTATTAAATTTATAAGCATTAAGTATGTATTTTTACAAAATATTATTCACAAATTACATTTATTCTATAAAATGAAGGGAATTATACTTGCTGGAGGCAGTGGAACAAGGCTTTATCCTATTACGTATGCGATTAGTAAACAAATTATGCCTATTTATGATAAGCCTATGATTTATTACCCACTTTCCGTATTGATGTTGGCAGGTATAAATGAAATCTTGATTATATCTACTCCGCATGATATGCCCAACTTTCAACGCCTTTTAGGCGATGGCAAAAAATATGGTTGCCATTTTCAGTACGCCATTCAGGAAGTGCCTAATGGTTTGGCGCAAGCCTTTGTAATAGGAAAAGAGTTTATCGGCACGGATAAAGTGGCTTTAGTTTTAGGCGATAATATTTTTTATGGTTCCGGCTTAGGTGATTTATTAGAAAACAACAATAATCCGGATGGCGGTGTAATTTATGCTTATCATGTTTCTGATCCGGAACGTTATGGCGTAGTAGAATTTGATAAAGATTTTAATGCCATTTCTATTGAAGAAAAACCAGTAAATCCCAAATCCAATTATGCGGTTCCAGGATTGTATTTTTATGATAATGAAGTCGTAAAAATTGCAGAAGAATTACAACCAAGTCCACGTGGCGAATATGAAATTACGGACGTGAATAAAGAATATTTAAAACAAGGAAAATTAAAAGTATCTATTTTAGATAGAGGCACTGCATGGTTAGATACAGGTACGTTTGATTCATTAATGCAAGCTTCTCAATTTGTGCAAGTAATAGAACAAAGACAAGGCTTAAAAGTGGGTTGCATAGAAGAAGTGGCGTACCGAAAAGGTTTTATTTCTGCTGCAGAATTAAATGAAATTGCTCAGCCATTATTGAAAAGTGGTTACGGTCAATATTTATTAGATATATTAAAATAGTTTGTGAGTTTAGGAGTTCATGAATCTTTGATTTATTTTACTCTTAAATTCTGCATTCATAAACTCCTAAATTATATGAAAGTTATTGTTACTGGCGGCGCTGGATATATTGGTTCACATACTATAGTGGATTTATTAAATCATGGATATGAAGTGGTTTGTATAGATAATTTGTATCGTTCCAAAGATTATTCCTTAAATGCGATTGAACAAATTACACATCAGAAAATAAATTTTTATAAAATTGATTTATGTAACCAAAAAGAGGTAAATGAAGTTTTCAAAGCACACCATGATGCCATCGGCGTGATTCATTTTGCAGCATTAAAATCGGTGCCAGAATCCGTAGAAAATCCGTTGCAGTATTATTCCAATAATTTAGAATCTTTATTGAATGTTTTACATGCAATTAATGAAGTTGAAATACCCAATTTTGTTTTTTCATCTTCGTGTTCCGTATATGGAAATGCAGAAACTTTACCGGTAACGGAGCAAACACCGTTGAAAGTGGCGGAAAGTCCGTATGCACATACCAAGCAAATAGGAGAAGAAATAATTCGTAATTTTTCGATTTCCAATAAAAAACATGCCTCCATTTTGTTGCGTTATTTTAACCCGATAGGTGCACATCCTTCCGGTTTAATTGGTGAAGTTCCATTGGATAAACCAAATAATTTAGTGCCGTTTATTACACAAACTGCAATTGGGAAATTACCACAACTTACCGTGTTTGGAAGTGATTATGATACACGTGATGGTAGCAATATTCGCGATTATATTCATGTTAGCGATATTGCCCATGCGCATACATTGGCATTGCAATATTTAATTGAAAATAAAAATACTTCGAATATAGATATTTTCAATTTAGGAACCGGCAATGGAGTTTCAGTATTGGAAGCGATTCAAGCATTTGAAAAAGTGACTTCTCTAAAATTAAACTATAAAATTGGACCACGCCGTGCAGGTGATGTAGTAGCTGTTTATGCCGATAATTCTAAAGCTAAATCCTTATTGAATTGGACTTGTAAGTTTTCACTAGAAGATGCGATGTTACACGCTTGGAATTGGGAATTAAAGATGAAGGAATTAGCGTGGTAATTTATAAGGTATTTGATTTATTTTATTCCCATTTGTTTTTATTTAATAAAAATTAAGTGCATTTTTACTATTGTGCTTTAAAATATCAATGTTTAATAGTGTTTTGTTGAATTAATAAATCGCATTTTTATTTATTTAATGCCATTTATTTTCATTCACTATTCACCATTCAGCTATTCATCATTTTCCATAAGGCATCTTTTAATGCCATTACATTTTCATTAGTGATAGAGGAAAAAAAGACATGTGGTATTTTTTTAGGTAACCCTTTTGCCAATAATTGTTTGAGTTCATCGTCTAATAAATCAGATTTGGAAATTCCGATGAGGCGTGGTTTATTGACTAATTCTTTGTTGTATAATTTTAGTTCTTTTTCTAAGATTTTATATTGTTTTTTGATGTCATCTGCATCTGCTGGAATCAAAAACAAAAGACACGAATTGCGTTCTATATGTCGCAAGAATCGAACACCTAAGCCTTTTCCGGCATGTGCTCCTTCAATAATTCCAGGTATATCCGCCATGATAAACGAACGATCATCGCGATAGGGAACAACGCCTAAATTGGGCACTAAAGTAGTAAACGCATAATCGGCTATTTCAGGTTTGGCGGCACTGAGTACCGAAAGTAAGGTTGATTTTCCGGCATTTGGAAAGCCTACCAAACCAACATCTGCTAATACTTTAAGTTCGATGATTTTCCATCCTTCTTCACCGACTTCACCTGGTTGGGCGTAGCGTGGTGTTTGATGAACAGCTGTTTTAAAATGATTATTTCCTTGTCCACCTCGACCGCCTTTTAGCCAAATTACTTCTTGTCCGTCTTCGAGAATTTCTACTTCTTTTTGTCCTGTTTCCGCATCTTTAGCGATAGTGCCTAACGGTACTTCAATAATGATATCTTCGCCGGCTTTTCCGGAACGTAATCCACCTTCACCATAGGCACCATTATCGGCATGGATGTGTTTTTTATATTTTAAATGGAGCAAAGTCCAAAGTTGTTTGTTGCCACGTAAAATAATGTGTCCACCTCGTCCACCATCACCACCATCAGGCCCACCTTTGGGAACATATTTCTCTCTTCTGAAATGCACGGAACCGCCGCCACCATTTCCTGAACGAATAAATATTTTAACGTAATCAATAAAATTGCTTCCTTCCATTTCGAGTACAAAGATAGAAAATAAAAAGAGCTTCAAAGTTCTATTTCTTGAAGCTCTGTATGGTTGTGTTGTAAATTTATTTTATGCGGTTAATTTCTGTTTGTAAACTTTCGAATATTTCATCAATTGTTCCAATGCCATTTAAAGTAACAAACATGTTGGCTTTTTTATAATGTTCAGCTACTTGAGAAGTTTGTTTTAAATATACTTGAAAGCGATTTCTAATGATGCGTTCATCTAAATCGTCGGCACGTGGGTTTTCAGATTTTTTTGCTCGCTCTAATATACGTTGTGTGATTTCGTCTTCACCTACTTCTAAGGCTAAAACTAAGCTAATGGAGGTGTTTTTTAAATCCAACAATTTATCTAAAGCTTCTGCTTGTGGTTCTGTACGCGGAAATCCATCAAAAATAAAACCTTCCACTTTTCCAGCTTGTTCGTCTAGTTTATTTGAAAGCATACCTATAGTGACTTCATCTGGCACTAATTCACCTTTTGTCATGTATTTTTTAGCTTCTAATCCAAGAGGTGTTTCGTTGCTGATTTCGTTTCTAAATAAATCTCCAGTGGAAATATGATATAAATTAAAGGCTTCTGCTAATTTGAGTGCTTGTGTGCCTTTTCCACTTCCCGGAGGACCGAATAAAATTAAATTTATCATTTATTTTTTTGTGTTAAGTTGCAAAGATACGGTGTATTTATCCTTGTTGAATTTTATTTTCTTCCTATTGAATATTCATTACTTTTTAGTAATGTTTGTTTAATGTTTTAAGGATTCGTTTTTTTTAATATAAGATTCGCGCTTTAAGTGTGTTATTTACTTTTTTCAAATCCTCCATTAATTCTAAATCAGCATTTGCATCAACATCCAACACGACGTATCCAATACTTTCATTGGTTTTTAAATATTGACCTAAAATATTGACATTATGTTTGGATAAAGTAGAGTTGATTTCGGTTAAAACACCTGGAACATTGTGGTGGATATGTAGTACACGACGGGTATTTTGCTGAACAGATAAGCTAATTTCTGGGACTGTTTTGGAGCCTAAAGTGCTTCCATTGTCTAAGAATCCGGTTAGTTTTACGCCTACTTCAGTGCCAATGTTTTCTTGGGCTTCTTGTGTAGAGCCACCTACGTGTGGTGTAAGAATCACATTGTCGAAGCCGATTAATTCAGATTCAAAACCAGGTCCGTTTTGTTTAGGTTCTTTTGGGAACACATCAATGGCGGCGCCACTTATTTTGCCACTTTTTAATGCGTTTGCTAAAGCCGGAATATCGACCACATTTCCTCGTGCTAAATTTTGAAAAATAACGCCTTCTTTCATGCGTGCAAATTCATTTTCACCAATCATATTTTGTGATTGAGCGGTTGCCGGAACGTGCAAGGTAACGATGTCCGCTTTTTGTAATAATTCATCGAGTGTATCCACCGCATTTGCATTTCCCAAAGGTAATTTAGGTTCTACATCAAAATAAATCACTTTTAAGCCCATGTTTTCTGCCAATACGGAAACTTGAGAGCCAATATGTCCATATCCAATGATACCGATTGTTTTACCACGAAGTTCATAGCTTTTATTGGCTGTTTTTTGCCAATTGCCTTCGTGCATGTATTTATTTTTTGATGGAACACCACGCAATAGCATGATGGAGTTTCCTATGATTAGTTCAGCAACAGAACGAGTGTTTGAATATGGTGAATTGAAAACAGGAATGCCTAATTCAGTGGCTTTCTTTAAATCTACTTGATTGGTGCCGATACAGAAACAACCAATGGTCATTAGTTTTTTTGCTTTTTCTAAAACCGGAGCAGTTAAGTTGGTTTTGGAGCGAATACCTATAATGTGATAGTTTTCTATACACTCCAATAATTCGGCTTCTGACATGGCTTCTTTGCGACTATCAATGGATGTATAGCCTTTTTTATGGAATTCGTTCAGTGCCGATGCGTGCAAGCCTTCTAGCAGTAATACTTTAATTTTTTCTTTAGGGAATGAAACTTCTTTTGCCATAATTATCAAATGTAATCAATATCCAATGGAATAAAATGTATTAGATGTATGACAATATTTATTTAAGGTTTTGGTAAAAATGGAATTATTCTAATGCGTGATTTAGAAAGTCGATGAATGGTTTTACGGTGGTAGAATATTCAGTGATGGTTTTTATAAAATCTGCTGAAGTAAGTTCGTTATCCGTAATTTTTCTAGAAACGATAAAACTTTTTAATTTTAAATATTCAATAGCTTTATTGTCATCTTCATAGCCTTTGGGTGCTCGTTTAAGTTTGTTTTCTTCTACTAAATTTCCAAATGTTTCTTTGAATCTTTTCGCAGTGATTATTTTTAAAAAGTCTGAATAATTATAATCAATTTCTTGTCTAATTTTAGCTAATTGCTCGGGTGTTGGCATGTAATTTCCGGCACCAAAAAAACAGGCATTGGGTTGGATGTGTAAATAATATCCGGCAAAATTTGTATTTTTTCCACCTTTCGATAAGTAGGCACCTAAATTGGTTTTGTAAGGTGTTTTATCTGCAGAAAAACGAACATCTCTATGTATTCTAAAAATGCATTTTTGGGGTTCGAGGTGTGCAATGGTTTCTTCTTTTCTTCCAAAATGTTCAATCCAATTTTTTATAAATAGTTTAATGTTTGTTTGAGATTGTTCATATCGATTCCTATTTAGCTCGAACCATTCTTTATGGTTATTTTTACTAAGTTCAGATAAGAAATCTAATGTATGATTAGTGAGCATTTTTTAATTCATTTTCTTTTTGAATGATGCTTTCTAAAGTGTCTTTTTTTAGCATTTCTACTGTTTCATTTCTAATCGCTAAAAAAGCATGTCGAATACCACAAGTAATTTCGTCCGTACATTCTTCACATTTTTCATAATATTTATGTGTTACACAAGGCAACAAACCAATTGCACCATCAAAATAACGAATAATTTCTGCCAAGTTTACATCCGATGGATGCTTGATAAGATAATATCCACCACCTTTCCCTTTTTTGGAATTTAAAATGCCTGCATTGCGTAAATCCAACAAAATAGTTTCTAAAAATTTTTTAGGAATATGTTCACTACTCGCAATTTCACTGATTAATACAGGTTCCTTTGGAGGTTTTTTGGCTAAAAAAACAAGTGCATTAATGGCATATTTAGTTTTTTTGGATAGCATTTAGTTGTGTTAAAAGTGATATATTCTGATTTTTTTGGATGGCTGAATATACAAATTTTTTCTTTGATTTTTTATTTCTCTATGGACTAAGTAGGCTTGTTGTTGAAATATTACTTTGTGTGTATAAAAACTTAGTATTGTTTTCCTCATACTTACTACTTTTACACTATGAGTTTTAAGTACAATGCCACGACATTAACTTTATTGGAATCTATTTTTAAAGAAAATCATTATGTGGTTCGATATGAAAAAGGTAGATTTCAATCTGGATATTGCATTTTGCAAGATAAGAAAGTGGCTGTCGTAAATAAATTTTTTGAAATCGAAGCGCGCATCAATGCGTTAATAGAAATTATTTCGCAAATAGAAATTGATGCCAATTTGTTAGATGAAAAACAATTAAAATTGTTTGAACAGTTGGCACAACAAAAATTAGAATTGTAATTGGTGCACAATGTTTAATTTTATTCTCATTATTGTCTTATGAAGTTTACATTTCTTGGTACAGGCACATCGCAAGGCGTTCCGGTGATTACCTGCATGTGTGCAGTTTGTATTTCTACCGATAAACGTGATAATAGAACAAGAACTTCCTTGTTAATTCAATCTGAAAATACAAGTGTTGTGATTGATACTGGTCCAGATTTTCGTCATCAGTTATTGCGTGAAAATGTAAAGGATTTAGATGCCGTAGTGTTTACGCATGGTCATAAAGATCATGTGGCTGGGTTGGATGATATTCGGCCATTTAATTATATGCTTGGTAAAACAATGGATGTGTATGCGGAAGAAATGGTACAGGAAATATTAAAGAAAGAATTTTCGTATGCATTTGTGGGTCATGATTATCCGGGCGCACCTCAAATCAATTTGAAAACAATAGATGAAACTCCATTTCAAATTGGTGACATTCCATTTATTCCCATTCGTGCCATTCATAAAACATTGCCAGTATTAGGTTTTAGAATCCATGATTTTACCTATATCACCGATGCCAATTTTATTGCAGATGTGGAATTAGAAAAGATAAAAGGTTCTAAGGTTTTGGTATTAAATGCTTTGCGAAAAGAACCTCATTATTCTCATTTTAATTTGGAACAAGCTATTGAAATTGTATGTCGCACACAGCCTGAAAAGGCTTATTTTACGCATATTTCGCACCATTTAGGTTTGTATGATGTTGTGATGAAAGAGTTGCCTGGTTCAATGGAACTTGCTTACGATGGATTGCAAATAGTGATGTAGTCTATTTTACTTATTTCGGTTTGTATTTTGAAGCAGTTAAAATTTTTTGACCATCTGTTAGTGCAATTAAATCTTTAATGGTTTTATTGGGATTTTCTTTCATATAAGCACGAACAATTTGCCAACCCAACCAGGCACCCACTCTTCCCGGACTGGTATTCGGCATTCCATACGTTGTGGGTCCTTCGGTAACATATTTGAATTGTTCAAAGCGTGTGTCAAACAATAAATTATCTCTTAAAAAATAAGCCCAAATTTGAGATTCGTTATCGATGCAAAATTTCCAATTTTTATCGGTGTATTTGATGATGTCTTTTTCTTCTTTATTTGGAAGAAAATTTTCAATTATATAAAAAATCTTTCCTTTGGCAATCATCTTGTCTAATAAGGTTGATTTATCACTAGGTGCTTTTACTAAATTAGTTGCAATTACATTCGCGCAATCAATAGCCATATATTTTTTATCAAAAGTTGGAATCATAAAAGCGTATTGCTTGAAAATATCAGCATAGTAAATGTATTTTTCGCCTAAATACATATCCAAAGAAATTCCTAAAATAGAATCAGCAACGGTAAAAGTTGAAATTTGAAATTCAGAAATGCATGTGGTGATTATGGGTGACGGTTTTTCCGGAAAATGGCTTTTGTAATTTGTAAACAAAACGACTAAATCTTCTTTCAAAAAATCTAAATTTGGAAATACTTTTTTTACTGTATCACGCAGTCCTTTGTTGTATTTATTCAACAAAAATTCTTGCATGTAATTTAGTTGAGTGCCTTGGTCGCCTAAACTTGGAATCTGTAATATTTGATTGTAAAAAACATCATAAAATGCAGGATATTTTTTTTGTAATTTGGGTAAATCTACATCAAGCTGATTTGGATTACAGGCAAATAAATCATCCTCAAATCTAGAAATTGTTATATGAATATCCGATTTTTTAACTTCTTGTATTTTTTTGGCAGCATGCTTGTTTTGATTGCAAGTACACGCATTTAAAAGTAAAACAACAAGAACTAAAATACTATATATGATGGATTTCATTTAATAAAACTTTTGTCAAAAATACAATAAAAAATAGTTGTGGATTATTTTTTTTAGATGTATAACTATTACTTATTACTTGTTACTTTTATACAATGAAAATTGGATTAGCACAACTGAATTATAGGATTGGAGATTTTAATGGAAATTTCGTTAAAATGAAAAATGCCATTGAACTCGCTATTGAAAATAAATCAGATTTATTGGTATTTAGTGAACTATGTGTTTGCGGTTATCCACCTCGCGATTTTTTAGAATTTAAGCATTTTATAAATGAATGTGAAAGCGTAATACAACAATTAGCCGAGATTGCAGGCAATCATTTAGCTATAGTAGTTGGTTCACCATCCAAAAATCCTACTAAAGATGGAAAAGATTTATACAATTCTGCCTATTTTATTGAAAATGGAAATGTGAAATTTATTGCCCATAAAGCACTTTTGCCTACTTATGATGTATTTGATGAATACCGATATTTTGAACCAAACAAAGAGTTTAATGTAGTAACTTTTAAAAATAAAAAAATAGCCATTACTATTTGTGAAGATATTTGGGATACGGATGAACCCAATCCATTATATCGTATAAATCCGGTGGAAGAATTAGCAAAACTCCAGCCGGATATTTTATTAAATTTATCAGCTTCTCCATTTCATTACAAACAAGCTAAAAACAGATTAAATGTAGTGCGTAAAAATGCGACACATTTTAAAATACCCATTTTTTACTGCAACTGTGTAGGTGCACAAACGGAACTTATTTTCGATGGTGGTTCCATGGTGATGGATGCCAATGGTGCCTTGATAGATGAAATGCCATACTTTGAAGAATGCATTCGATTTTATGAAATAAATCAAACAGAAATTTCTACTGCAAATAAACAGGAAAAAATCAATGTAGAACAAGATAAAAATGAGATTAAGCTCATCCATGATGCATTGGTTTGTGGTATTCAGAATTATTTTCAAAAATTAGGATTTAAAAAAGCCATTTTAGGGTTAAGTGGTGGCGTAGATTCGGCGTTAGTATTGGCATTAGCAGTACGAGCATTAGGAAAAGACAATGTGTTAAGTGTATTGATGCCTTCTCAATTTTCCACCTCACACTCGATAGATGATAGCTTGAAGATGCTCGAAAACATTGGTTCTTTACATAAAATAATTCCAATTAAAGAAGTATTTGATGTGTATGAAAAGATATTACAACCACATTTTGAAAACAAAGCGTTTGATGTAACAGAAGAAAACTTACAAGCCAGAATTAGAGGCAATTATTTAATGGCATTAAGTAATAAATTTGGATACATTTTATTAAACACCACTAATAAAAGTGAAGCGGCAGTGGGCTATGGTACTTTGTATGGCGATATGTGTGGTGGATTAGCTGTATTGGCGGATGTATATAAAACTCAAATTTATGAAGTATGCAAATACATCAATAAAGATGGCGAAATTATACCCAATCATATTTTAACTAAAGCGCCCAGTGCCGAACTACGCGAAGGACAAAAAGATTCTGATTCATTGCCCGAATATGATATTTTGGATAAAGTACTTTTTCAATACATTGAAAACAGACAAGGACCTGACGAAATGGAAGCTTTAGGTTTTGATGAAAAATTGATTACAAGAATTTTGAGAATGGTGAATAGAAACGAATTTAAACGACATCAAACACCACCAATTTTACGCGTATCTTCTAAAGCATTTGGCAGTGGAAGACGATTGCCAATAGTAGGAAAATATTTAGAAAGCTGAAAATGAAAAATATAAAATTTTTAAGATACGAACAATTTGATTATCCTTCGGGTTCAGCTTTAGAATATAAAAATGGCATTTTATATGTCATTGGCGATGATACCAATAAAATTTTATGCTTAGATGATGCATGGAATGAAGTACAAATAATTCAACTTTTTGAATTTAATGGAGAACGCATTCCAAAACCGATGAAGCCTGATTTAGAATGTGCTACCATAATAAATGATACTTTATATATACTAGGATCTGGTTCTAAATCGCCGGAACGTGATGTGGCTTTTATCATCCATTTAGAAGATACAAAAGTGAAACGTATTAGTACGGCAGCTTTTTATTCCATTTTTAGAAATCTCAATATAGTTAAAGAATTAAACATAGAAGGCTTTACGGTTTGCCGTGATAAACTTCTTTTTTTTAATAGAGCCAATAATGAACAATCTAATCTTTTAATTTGTACGGATCATAAAATTTTAAGAAAACAATTTCCGAATAATTTCAAACTAATACAGATAGAATTGCCTTTGTTCAATAATGTAGCATTAGGCATTTCAGGTGCTTGTTATATTGAAGATGAGGATATTTTGCTTTTAACAGCTTCGGCAGAAAACACCAACAATGCGTATGATGATGGTGAAATTATAGGAAGTGTGATTGCCGTTGTAAAAAATGCTTACCAACAATTATCCAACACTAAATTAGTTGTTGAAGAAGTAATTAATTTGGATACAATAAATGCATGTTTCAAAAAACAAAAAATAGAATCTATATGCATCACTAAATCCAAAACGAATAGCCATGCTTGTGTTTTAGTGGCAGATAACGACGATGGAAAATCTACGTTGTTTGAATTGGATTTTAATTTATCATCTACTTGTAAGATTTAACATAACTGATTAATCTATTTTGTTTAATTTTCATTCATCAAAAAAAATAAGATATGGAAAATCAATTATTAGACAGCGATTTGCTGGATAAAAACAACGAAGGTAAATCACTACAAGATTTATTGAGCAATGGCTATGAAACACATGCTGTTGATTACATCAAAAAAGGATTTGAAATTTTTAAACAAAACATTGCAGGATTTATTGGTTTCTTAATAGTTATTGGTGTAATACAAGCTATATTAGGTTCTATTCCTATAGTGAAAGGATTGGCATTTGCACTTATTGCTCCTATAATGGCTGGATATTACATTGTTGCAAAAATGATTGATAAAAAAGAGCCACATAGTTTTTCCAACTTTTTTGATGGCACCAAAAATTATGTTTCTTTATTAATAGTATCTGTAATTCCAACACTTGTGGTAGCCTTAATTATGTTGGTAGTAGGTGGCTGGACGTATTTCAAAATAAGTTTCTTAGGTTTTAAGCCTGAAATAAATTTTAATAATTTAAATGATTTGTCATCCATTGCAAGTGCCACCGGATTGGGCGCTCGTGTAGGATTAGCTGGTTTAATTGCTGCGGTAGTATCTATCTTGTTTATGTTTGCTACTTTTTTTGTTTTATTTGAAAAATTTGAACCGGTAAATGCACTCGACATCAGTAGAAAATTAATTAGCAAAAAATTTGTGAATTGGTTAGGATTTTTAGGCTTAATTATGGTATTTAATTTTGCGGGTGCATTGTGTTTAGGAATTGGTTTGTTTGTCACGATTCCATCTTCGATATGCGCGCTTTATGTAGCGTATGAAGAAGTGGTTGGGTTGAACTTGCGTGATTAAACAAGTGGAATTACTTTGGTTTATTTTCATTTTTCTCTATCCAATTTTGGATAAGTTGTACTATTTTTTGGGCGGATACATCCCAACTAAAACGTGTAGCTTGTTGGTGTCCTTTTTCAATTAAAGTTTGTCGTAATTTTTTATCATTTACCAATTGCTGCATCGCATTTGCAATTTCATCGGTTGAAGTAGGTGATACCAAAATACCAGCATTTCCTAGTATTTCCGGCAATGCAGATACATTTGATGTGATTACAGGAACACCTAAATTCATGGCTTCAATAAGCGGAATACCAAAACCTTCAAATAAACTTGGATAACATAATGCATACGCATTTTTTAAAAGAAATAACAAGTTCTTTCTTGTAATTTTTTCTATCCAAACTACATCTGTTTTATATTTCATGTTGGATAAATACAAATGAATTTCATTGTTCATCCAAGCATTTCTACCTACTAAAACCAGCTTAAATGTTGAATTACTATGTTTGTGTAGTTCAAATGCTTTTAATAGATTTAAAATATTTTTTCGTGGATGTATTGCACCAATAAAAATAAAATATTGTTGAGTTGTGAGCTCCAATTTTTCAAATGAATTATCTGACTTTAAATTTATTTCAGCAGATGTATTTTGCTCGTTTGAAAAACCATTATACACAACTTCAATTTTACTTTCTTCAATGTTGTACTGTTGAATAATATCATGCTTGGTAAAATTGGAAACAACCAATATTTTACTTGCTTTCTGGCAATATTTAGGAATGAAATGCTGATAATATTTTTGCACTAAAAACGGAGTATGTTTAGGATAGTGTTCAAATCCTAAATCATGAATGACAATGAATTGTGGAATGCTTGTATTTAATGAAGCAAATCCATCGGGCGAAATAAATAAATCAATATTGTTTTCTTTTAAAATTTTTGGAATAGATTTTTCAAACCACCAATACCATAAGAAAGGATGGCGAGCTGGTGGCGCAACAACAATAGGCTTCACATTGTTTTGGAAAACAAATTCTTCGGAATAAGGTCGGTCAAATATGAAATAGAATTCGTGTTCCGGCAATAATTGCACCACACGTTTAAAAATTTCGTGTGTAAACATGCCAATACCTTCTAATTTATTGGACAATAAAAAACGTGTATTGACCGCAATTTTCATGGATGTAAAAAAAATACCTTATTCACAAAATTTAGACTTATTAACAATTTGTCGAAAGATAAGATTTTCAAGGCATTTTATATTAAACTGAAATAATTAACTTTGGAAAAATTTATACTCTATGCGATTTGTCGTTTCTTCCTCACAGCTATTAAAAAATCTACAAAAAATTAGTGGTGTTATCAGCACGAATACCGTGTTACCTATTTTAGAAGATTTTTTGTTTGACATTGACAATGATAAATTAAATATTACGGCAACTGATTTAGACACGACGATGTCTGTTAGTATGGAAGTAGATTCTAAAGAGAGTTTTAAAATTGCGATTCCAGCACGTATATTATTAGACAGTTTGAAAGCTTTGCCGGAGCAACCTATTACGATTGCGGTGGATGATACAACAAACAGTATCGAAATCACCACAGATAATGGTAAATATAAATTAAGTGGAGAAAATAGTGCTGACTTTCCGAAGGAACCAATAGCGGACGAGGTTGAAAATGTTCGTTTAGCTTCATCGATATTAAATACAGGTATCAATAAAACATTGTTTGCAGTAAGTAATGATGAATTACGTCCGGCAATGACAGGTGTTTTATTCCAATTAGATGAAAATGGAATTACCTTTGTGGCAACGGATGCGCATAAATTAGTGAAGTTTAATAGAAATGATATTTCAGGCGCAACGGCTTCTTTTATTGTTCCTAAAAAAGCATTGAATTTATTAAAATCAATTGTTCCTAATAATGAATCTGAAGTTCTGGTACAATTCAATAAATCAAATGCGTTTTTCTCTTTTGATAATATTCAGTTGATTTGCCGTTTAATTGATGCAAAATATCCGGATTATAATGCAGTGATTCCAAAAGAAAATCCTAATCTATTAACGGTGCAAAAAGATGATTTCTTTTCTTCTTTGAAAAGAACGTCTATTTTCTCCAATAAAACAACGCATCAAGTAGTATTGAAAATGTCAGGATCTGAATTAACGGTTTCTGCACAAGACTTAGATTTTTCCAACGAAGCATCTGAAAAATTATCGTGTGAATATTTAGGCAATGCCATGGAAATTGGATTTAATGCTAAATTTTTGCTCGAAATGTTGTCTTCTTTAGATTCAACAGATATTAATATTGAATTATCTACGCCGAACAGAGCCGGTATTATTCGCCCATCAATAAAAGAAGAAAATGAAGATTTATTGATGTTGGTAATGCCTGTTATGTTGAATAACTAACCAATTATTATATCAGCCAATGAAAAAGCCACAACTTTTGTTGTGGTTTTTTTATCAATTTATATGGATATCGTTTGGAGTCATTCCTGTATTTAAATTGTATTTTTTACCTTGAAATATTAAATAGGATAAATCAATTTTGTATCATTCTGGTTGGCCGGTTTGCGTAGTGCAGAACAAGATATTATTTCTTTAATCGGCCGTGATTTTGTAGAAGCAGTTCAATTAGGAATCAAAAAAATCGCATTGTATAAGCATAAGTTTAAGGTGTTAATTCGGTTCCAGCTTTAGAAAAACCAAGTGGAAATGTGTTGCATTAAATTTGGAGCATCGATGGCAGCTGTAAGAGCTAATTTATACCTGTATTTTGCCTTAATTCTATTTATAATTTTACGGCAAAGTATCTTTTTTATAACTATTAAATAAGCAATAAATGATAGAAGCTATTTGCACTTGCACAAAACTGTCATAGAAGCACTGAACTTTTTTTTTGCAAAACCGATGTTCGGTCTTCGCCCTTCTTTTTATGTCGTCTATTTTGTTGTCATTTCTGTCGGTTTTTTCGTGCGTTGGCGTCCATTTTTACACGTTTTAGTGTAACCCTATTTTAGGACGATACACTAAAAGAACAATCGCAATTGCTTTCGAGTTTATTGAAATTTATTCACACATTAAATAGTAGTGGAGTGATTACTATGCAACGTATGTGTTTCACCTGTAACCATTCTAAATTTGAAATAGCAACCATAATTGCACGCTGATACAAACAAAGATTAAAAGGTACTGGTTTGCGAATTGATTGTACGAAACATGCATTCATTGCGAAATGAATCTTATTTTCTATGATTGGATGGATACCATCTTTTAGTTTCAAATTTTTGAATGATATCATTCTTAATTTGGATGCCTTCACTTTCTAATAATTCTTGCATCATCGTACTATTTTCAAAATGATGTTTTCCAGTTAGCATACCATTTCTGTTTACCACTCTATGCGCTGGAACATAAAAAGGTGCAGTATGTGCATGATTCATAGCATATCCAACGGTTCTGGCAGAACCCTTTGTACCAATATAGGCTGCAATATCACCATACGTACATACTTTTCCTTTAGGAATTTTCTTTACTATCTCATATACTTTTAAATAAAAATCATTCATCCTTTATTTTTTTTCATTCTAAAGTATCAATAAATATGTAGGTTTTGACATGAAATTGACATTATTTTAATTTTTTTTTAAAATAGGTATTGACAAATTCAGAAATAGATTTTAATTTTGTATCACATAAAAACCCAGCCATGTTGACACCCTTAAAATACATGGCGCATGTACTACTTATTTTTTTAATTACAAACGTACACGCGCAATCCGTTACAAATAACAGCATGTTATGTTATGTAAGTACTGATAATGTTACGCATGCCGTTCAAGTACAGTTGATACCTTCAAAACCTTATTTTATTACGTGTACCTACGATAATGAACAAGTAGTTTCATTGCCACAGTTTTTTCAGTTTAAATGTACGCAAGCCAATTCAACCATAGAATTAAAAATACATGTAGCAGATGCTGTTCATTCACAATACATTTCTAAACAGTTTTTGGTTAGTGAAAAAAATGTAGTATATGAACTTCCTATATCATTGTATGCGTCTAATGACATTTTGAAGAGTGAACATGCTAAAATTCAATCCATAGAATTGGTGAATATATCCAACGAAGCAGTTGAATTAACCGAGATAAATTTTTCGAATACTTCTTCTAATTATGAAGTGAAATTAAATCAATTATTTTCAGTGGATTTACAACAAGAAAAACAAAGGAATTATATTTTAAACTGCACGATTGCTCAACATGTAAATATCAATTTATTTAATACCAATGGTGGTAATTCTAAGAAAATTACCAAACAGCTTAAGGCAGGAAAAAACGTCATTCAGTTTGATGATATGCAATTGAATGCTGGAAAATATGTAGTTACTATAACAGAAAATACAAGTAAAGAGAATTATTCATCTGTGATGAATTAAGATAAAGTAGTCCAGTTGGGGGACAAAGACCTTATTCTAAGCGCATGCGCGGAATAAGGTCAACTTTTTTTTAATTAGATGATGTAGAAGATGATTCTGAAGTGGATGTTTGAATGGTTTCAATATGTGCATCTTCTTTAAAAAATTGTTTTTGAAATACGAGTAGAATAGAAACACCAACCGTAATGCAAGCATCGGCAATATTAAAAATATATTGGAAAAATTCGTAGTATTTGCCACCTATAAATGGAATCCATTTGGGTAAAATGCTACCATACATAGGAAAATAAAACATATCTACTACTTTGCCATGAAAGAAGTTGGCATAACCTTGTTCAGGTAAAAAAGTGGCTAATTGAGTAGGAGTACTTTCAGAAAATAATTGACCATAAAAAATACTATCAATAATATTTCCTACTGCGCCAGTTAAAATTAACGAGAGTGCAAATATAAAACCTTTGGATGCTTTTTTATTCTTTACTTGTTGTACTAAGTAGTAAGAAATAAAGCCGACAGCAATAATTCGAAAAATGGTGAGCAAAAATTTGCCCATTCCTTCGCCAAAGCTCATGCCAAATGCCATGCCTTCATTTTCAACAAAATGGATTCGTGCCCAATTCCCAATATAAGGAATATCGTCACCAATTTTCATGTTTAATTTTACATAAATTTTAGAAACTTGATCTATGATTAACGATATAAAGACAGTAAGAATTGCAATGTATTTTTTGCTCATGATTCAATAAACGATAAAGCTATTTTTTAAAAAAATATCCCACTAATGTGGGAATATTTACTTTTATTTTTTTTCCATTTTTTTCCCTTCTACACTTAGAGTAGCATGTGGCACCACTAAAAGGCGTTCTTTGGGAATTAATCTTCCAGTTTCTCTACAAATTCCGTAGGATTTATTTTCAATGCGTACTAAGGCACTTTCTAAATGAGAAATTAATTTGAGCATGCGTACCACAATTTGATTCATATTTTCGCGTTCCGAAGTAGAAGAACCATCATCAATACTGGCAAACTCAGTTTGTGATTCAGAAGCATTTTTAATTTGTTCAGTATAGAAGTCAACTTCATCTTTAGCTTTAGCGATTTTTTTAAGAATGACTTCTTTGAATTGAACTAAATCTGCATCGCTGTATCGAACTATTCTTGTTTCTGCCGGTAGAATTTCTATTTTTGGTTTTTGAGAAGTTAATACAGGTGTGCTTTCAATTTTTTTAAGATTAATTGCTTTTTTAATTGGTTTATTTTCAACTTTTTTAGCAATTGGATTCACTGGCGGTAGTGGTTTTTTTGCTACTATTTTTTTTACAGAAGATGTTTTTGTTTTAGCTATTACTTTCGGTGCTACTTTCGGTGCTACTTTCGGTGTTGCTTTTGGGTTTGTGTTCGCTTTTTTAATTGCTGGTTTAGCAATAGGCTTTGCTACTTTTTTTGCAATCGGTTTTGTCGCTACTTTTGCTTTAGTAGTAGGTTTTGATGTTGCCTTCGTTTTGATTGCAGGTTTCGTTGCAACTTTTTTAGCAACTTTTATGGGTGCTTTTTTTGTTGGCTTTGCGGCTGTTTTTTTAATAGGTTTAGTTGCTATTTTAACGGATGCTTTAGCAACTGTTTTTTTAGCAGGTTTAGTTACCGCTTTTGCTGTTGGTTTTATAGCTACTTTTTTCGGAGCAGCTTTTGCTGCTACTTTCTTTAAAGGCGCTTTTGCAGTTGGTTTGCTTTTTGCGGCAACTTTTTTAGCAGGTTTTGCAACTTTTTTCACCACTGGTTTGGTTGCATTTTTTTTAGCAGGAGCTTTTTTAGCAACTGGTTTTACTTTCTTAATCACTTTTGCCATACTTTATGCTTTTTGAATTAAAATATTTATTTGTTCACCATTAATGTCAAATTCCTTAGCATCTGAAAGCTCGTTATTAAAAATAATATCAATTGCTAAGGTTTCATTACAAATATATTCTTTATACCTATCCAAAACACCATTGAGAACCAATTGATTTTGCACATGTATGTTGATTTTGTCAGTAACTTCAAAATTGGATTCTTTTCTTTCTGTTTGAATTCTATTGACAATTTCTCTGGCAAATCCTTCGTTTTTCAATTCATCTGATATATGAATATCTAATGCAACTGTTATGCCAGCATTGCTTGCCACTAGCCAACCTTGAATATCGTCTGAAAGAATTTCTACCTCATCCAATAATATTGAAAATTTTTCTTGTTCTATTTCAATCTCAAATGCACCATTTTTTTCTAATAGTAAAATAGTATCGTTGTTCCAATTTTGGATAATTTCAGAAGCGGCTTTCATTTTACCACCTAATTTTTTCCCTAATAATTTAAAATTTGGTTTTACTTTTTTAGAAATAATTCCAGATGTATCACTGATGTATTCAATTTCTTTTACATTCACCTCCGATAAAATCAATGCTTTTACTTTGTCCACTTGCTCTATGAAATGCTTATCAATTGCTGGAATCAAAATTTTTTGCAAAGGTTGGCGTACTTTTATTTTTGTTTTTTTACGAAGCGATAAAACTAATGAAGATATTTCTTGTGCCCATTCCATACGTTGTTCTAACGTGGCATCTATCTCATTTTTATTGACATCTTTTAAATAAGAAAGATGTACTGATTCTGATGTAGCTAATAAATTTTGCCACAACCAATCGCTAAAGAATGGTGCAATTGGGCTCATTAGTTGTGCTACAGATTGTAAGCATTCAAATAGTGTTTCAAATGCGGCACGTTTATCTTTAGAAAGTTCATTGCCCCAAAATCTTCTTCTGCACAGCCGAACGTACCAATTAGATAAATGTTCAATAACATAGTCTTCCATTAATCGAGCCGCTCTGGTAGGCTCATATTCATTAAATGCAGTAGCAACTTCGTCCGTTAATGTATTTAATTTTGAAATAATCCAACGGTCAATTTCAGCACGTTCTGTTAAAGGAGTCGTATTGTTTTTGTCAATTGTAAATCCATCTATGTTGGCATAAATAGCAAAGAAGTTATATGTATTGTATAAAGTGCCGAATAGTTTTCGGCTGGATTCTGCTAAGCCTTCTTCGTCGAATTTTAAATTATCCCAAGGCTGAGAATTGGAAATCATATACCAACGTGTTATATCGGCACCATATTTTTCAATGGTTTTAAATGGGTCAATTGTGTTGCCTTTCGACTTCGACATTTTATTCCCATTTTTATCCAATACTAATCCATTTGATACGACGTTTTTATAAGCTACTGAGTCGAATAACATGGTCGCAATGGCATGTAATGTATAAAACCAACCTCGAGTTTGATCCACACCTTCGGCAATAAAATCTGCCGGAAATGATTGCTCAAACGTTTCTTTATTTTCAAATGGAAAATGCCATTGTGCATAAGGCATTGCACCACTATCAAACCATACATCGATTAAATCACTTTCACGATACATTGGTTTTCCATTCGTAGAAACTAGGATTACATCATCTACAAAAGGTTTATGTAAATCAAATACTACTTGTAAAATAGATGCAGGCATGATGGATGCATCTATACTTTTTTGCATTTCTAGTTTTAATTCATCCATTGAGCCAATGCAAATTTCTTCTGTTTTATCTTCCGTTCTCCAAATGGGCAAAGGTGTTCCCCAGTATCTACTTCTTGATAAATTCCAGTCGATTAAATTTTCTAACCATTGTCCAAAACGACCGGTTCCTGTGCTTTCCGGTTTCCAATTGATGGTTTTATTCAATTCCACCATGCGTTCTTTTATGGAAGTTACGCGCACAAACCAAGAATCTAAAGGATAATAAATAATTGGTTTATCGGTTCGCCAGCAATGCGGATATGAGTGTTCGTATTTTTCTACTTTAAACGCTTTATTTTCTTTTTTTAATTTGATAGATATATCCACATCTACCGATACATAGTTTGATTCATTTTTATAATCTTTGACATATCTGCCGGAAAATGCACCAACGCCATCGATAAATTTACCTTCTAAGTCCACTAAGGTCAATGAGCCAATGCCATTTTCGGCTGCTACTTTCATATCATCTGCGCCAAAACTTGGTGCTATGTGTACAATGCCTGTTCCATCGGACGTGGTAACAAAATCTCCTGTAATAATTCGAAATGCATCTCCTTTGATATTTTCTTTAGTATTGGCATCGAAAGGTAATAATTGTTCATACTTTAATCCAGCTAGCTCTTTTCCTTTAAATGTAGAAAGGATGATATATGGCAAATTTTTACCATCATTTTGATAATTGGAAAAATCCTTATTTTCATTTTCAGCTTGTACGTATTTATGTAATAAATCTTTTGCTAAAATTAAGTGTACAATAGCATGTGTATATGGGTTAAATGTTTTTATTAAAACATAGTCTATACTTGCACCCACAGCTAAGGCCGTATTTGATGGCAATGTCCAAGGAGTGGTTGTCCAGGCTATGCAGTAATAATCTTCATTTTTATTCAAAAATAAATTACAATTTTCTACCGATGCTATTTCTAATTTAAATTGAGCAACTGCACTGGTATCTTTTACATCTTTATAGCAACCTGGTAAGTTTAATTCTGCGGAGCTCAAGCCTGTTCCTGCTGCCGGTGAATAAGGTTGAATTTTGTAACCTTTGTATAATAAATTTTTTTTATAAAATTCTTTTAATATCCACCAAACACTTTCAATATAGTTATTGTCGAAAGTAATATACGGATGTTCCAAATCTAACCAATAGCCCATTTTTTGTGTAATGTCGTCCCACACATCTTTGAATTTCATGACCTCTTCGCGACATTTTTGGTTGTATTCGGATACGCTAATTTTCGTACCAATATCTTTTTTGGTGATACCTAATAGTTTTTCTACCTGGATCTCTACTGGTAAGCCATGTGTATCCCAACCACCTTTTCGTTTCACTTGGTAGCCTTGAATGGTTTTAAATCGGCAAAAAATATCTTTAATAGTACGTGCTAATACATGATGAATGCCAGGCAGGCCGTTGGCACTAGGTGGCCCTTCGTAAAATACAAAAGGTGTTTTCCCATCTCGAGTAGAAATACTTTTTTCAAATACATGATTGGTTTGCCATAGAGTGGCAATTTCTTGTTCTATTTGTGCTTGTGATAAGTTTTTAACCTCTCGGTATTGCTTTAATTTCGACATATCTTTTCCTTCAAAAAAAATTTTGGCTAAGATACGAAAAGCTATCTAAATAAGCTGATTATAATGGATTTAATCTCTTTTTTTTACGTATTTATTAAAGAATTTTTAATTCAGATTAGCTGCTGAAAACAAGATTAAAATAAAATGGGTACATCATAATATCTGTTGAAAATATTGGTTGCAAAAGAAACCATAAATGAGTTACTTTTTAATCCTTGTGTGCCCAATGATTTTGAAGTATATTTTCTAAATTGGAGTTTGCCTTCCACCACCATATTTATTTTTGGATTTAAGATAAAACCTACTCGGATATCGTGATCCATTACATTATAGGCAAATCCATTTTGAATTTTCACATTGGTCGATGTCGTTGCTTGCGAGCCGATGTCAGTAATGTTGTTTCCAAAATTTTGATAGATGGATGAATCGGCAGCTGTTTGGATATATGACATTTTATAAGATGCATACACTCGTTTATATTGGTAATTCAACATCACCAAAAATTCGTTAAAGTTTGCACCCATTGGATGTCCTAAGGATTGATTGTAGTGATAATATCCAATGGCACTATCTTGTCCTTGATAACTATATGGACGAACGCTATTGTATTCAGCTTGGAAGTTTAAATTTTTCACACCACCTACATCAAAATATTTTATACCTGCTTGCCATCCCATTCTGCGGTCTGAAGTACCTTTTTTGCCATATTTATTAAACATGTATTGTCCATAAAGTACAATATATTTGGGCAAGGTAACTTTAATGTTTGCGCCATATACTTTTGTTGTGTTGGCATTTAATTTCTTTTGGAAGGCACGAGCTCCAATGAGTGGATTTAAGAAGTTATAATCGAAAAAAGTATTGCCTTTATCGGTGGTTCTTCGCCAAGTGATGCCTTCAAAAACACCCAATTGTAAAAACTTAGCAGCATCGATACTGAAGTAATTAAAGTTGGCTAATTTTCGAGGGAAGCCTTGTCCAAAGTCGTTGAAATTTCTAAGATTGTCAATTAGTTCGGCATAAATGTTCATGTATTTAATGCGCCAAACGGTGGTAGTTAATTGCACATACGGATAGGTATAGGCATTGTCAGACAAAAATAACGATCGATAACCATCACCAATAAAATGCTTGCCATTTCCTACTTGTATATTAAATTGCTTTACTGGTGAATAGGAAATATATGCATTGATGCTGGAAAAGTCTAAGCCACCTTTACCTCTATTTCTGATATTTCCTTCGCCTGGTACAATGCCAGTTTGTGCATTGTAAATATTGATATAAGAAGGGAATTTACCTACTGTATTTATAAAGGAAGTATAGATACTGACTTTGTTGCTGAAATCGGCTCTGATTTCTAATCCTTTTTGATTGAAGGTTAGGAATTTTTTGGCAGACACGTCATACCCAAATCCGATGTTTAAAATGGGATTAATAGCCACATAAGCTTTGCGTTTTTTATAGCCTTTGTCGTAAATATTGTCATCATAAAATACAGAATCTTTTGCTAATATTTTACCATAGTGCTTAACATAACCTTTGTCGTCAAACTCAATTAGATTTTCATATCCAAATACGTTTACAAATTTACTGAACCAATTGGTATGCGGTATGCGTTCAAAATGTTGAACAGTATCCGGATAAACAAATTCATACACTTGAGCTGCTTGATAAGGTTTTACTGCAGTGTGAAAAACAGGTTTGTCAAACGCATTTAATGATTTCTCATAATTGAGTATCATGTTTCTGTTAAGTGGCAGGTTTTCTTGTTGTGCAAATGTAAAAACAGTAGCAAAAAACAGAAATGGCAGTAGTAGATATTTTTTAGAATGCATTTTCTTCACCTCGGATCATGTTGATAATGGTCATAATAATAATTTTGACATCGAGTCCAAAACTCCAATTTTCGATGTACCAAACATCGGCACGTACTCTTCCTTCCATATCGGTAACATCTTTTGTTTCACCTCGATATCCATTTACTTGAGCCCAGCCGGTAATTCCGGGCTTTACTAAATGTCTGACCATAAATTTATCAATAATTTTTGAATATTCTTCTGTATGCTTTAACATGTGTGGTCGCGGACCAATTACTGACATTTGCCCAAGTAATACATTGATGAATTGTGGCATCTCGTCTAAGTTGGTTCTGCGAAGAATTTTTCCAATTGGCGTAATGCGTTCATCATTACGTGTGGCTTGTTGGTCATGTGCATTATTGTTGATGTACATCGTTCTAAATTTTATTACTGCAAATGATTTATTTTTAATTCCAGAACGTTCTTGAATAAAAAACACCGAACCTTTTGAGGTAAGTTTTATAATTAGTGCGATTAATGGAATAAACCACCAAAGAACGAATATGAATATCAATATGGAAAAACCAATATCAAAAATGCGTTTAATGAAACGATTGACGATGTTCTCTAAAGGTTCACTTCGGAGCGTCATAACTGGAATTTGACCATAATAATCAATTTCCACTTTATTGAGATGATGCGTTAAGAAGCGCGATAAATCAGGTACAATTTTTACCCGAATTAGATTTTCATCACCAAATTGAATTAAGTCTTTGATGCGTTCTTCTTCATGATAAGGTAGTGCACAAAATAATTCATCTATTTGATGCTCTAAAGCATAGCTTTTGGCTTCATTTATTGTGCCTAAAATTTGTTTTTGAATAACAGCATTGTGTTTTTTAGCGTCATCATCAAAAAAACCTAAAAATTGATATCCATATTCAATTTTATGGTCTAACATTTCTTTAAATTCTTGAGCAGAATCTCCAGCGCCAACAATTAAAACTTTACGGTTATTAAATCCACGTGCTCTATAAATACGTACAATTTTGATAAACCCAAAACGCCACATTAATGTAAGAAGAAATGAAATTAAATAGGTAATTAACAAAACCTCTCTAGATAATTTGAACGTTTGATTAAAATCTTTAAATATTACGATATAAGAAAAAGAGAGTACAATTTCCAAAAAGAACAATCTCAATAAGGCAGAAAGCAAGGTGAAGAAACGCGTGTTTCTATACATGTCAAAAGTACCGGAAAGTTGTGCTGCAAATAAGTAAATAATGTTGAGATAAATCCAAAGTTGTAAATATTTGGGTTCAAACAAATGTGTATAATTCCAACTGATGACATGACCAAATATATAGGCTGTATTTAGGATAAATATATCTCCTAAAGCATGTAACAGCACATATAAATTGGTAATTCTTTTTTTCATTTTATTTATATCCTTTTCAAGCTTTAATAATTGACGAGCGAGCAATTATTAAAGTGTATTTCGTTATTAAAATAAAAAACAACACAGATGTTAATAGTTTAGATACATTATTTAATTAATATGTAGTTGAATTTGCTTCAATAGTTGCATTGTAGGGAAGCATTTTTAAAATAAATATTAATCAAACAAGATTCGACTTTAAACAAAAATACAAGAGATTTCTCATATTTTCTTTAAAAAATTAGATAGATTCATATAGTAATTCTATAATGATAGTTTCTGGTTAGATTTTTTTTAGATAATTTACAATAGAATGGAAATGTGCATATTTTTTTGTCAAATTTTTATGGAATTCTTTCGTTTAGGACTCTTAATAGTATAAATTTGTTTATTGTAAAAAAATTAGATGTATTATGAGTAAAGAAGAAAAAGTAGCCAAAGAAGCAGTTTCTGAAAAAGTGAAAGCCTTACAACTTACTTTAGAAAAATTAGACAAGCAATATGGCAAAGGAACTGTCATGAAATTGGGTGATAATTCCATCGTGGAAACAGAAGTCATTTCAACCGGATCCTTAGGCTTGGATTTAGCATTAGGAATTGGAGGTATTCCCAAAGGAAGAATTATTGAAATATATGGTCCTGAATCTTCCGGTAAAACCACATTGGCAATACATGCCATTGCTGAAGCACAAAAAAGAGGTGGTATTTGTGCCATTATCGATGCCGAACATGCATTTGATAAAAAATATGCCGAGGCTTTAGGTGTTGATACGGATAATTTATACATCACTCAGCCAGATGATGGAGAACAAGCTTTGGATATTGCCGAACAATTAATTCGTTCTGCCGCAATTGATTTAGTTGTAGTGGATTCTGTTGCGGCATTAGTGCCTCGTAGTGAAATAGAAGGCGAAATGGGAGACAGCAAAATGGGTTTACATGCTCGACTGATGAGCCAAGCCATGCGTAAGTTAACCGGTGCGATTAATAAAACGTCATGCAGTTGTATTTTTATCAATCAATTACGCGAGAAAATCGGTGTTATGTTTGGAAATCCTGAAACAACAACAGGCGGTAACGCGTTGAAATTCTACGCATCCATACGTTTGGATATCCGACGTGCCGGACAAATTAAGGATAAAGAAGGCAATGTGATTGGCAACCAAACAAAAGTGAAAGTGGTGAAAAACAAGCTAGCACCACCTTTTAAAATTGCTGAGTTTGATATTATGTTTGGAAAAGGCGTATCTAAAGAAGGTGAAATTGTAGATATGGGTGCAGAACTAGGTGTCTTACAAAAAAGTGGTGCTTGGTATAGTTATGAAGGACAAAAAGTGGGACAAGGCCGCGACCAAGTGAAACAATTAATGTTAGATAATGCTGGTTTAGCCGATGAAATTGAAGGCAAAATTAGAACTAAACTGGCAGTAGCAGAATAGCTATCTAATTATGTTATTATAATAAATGGTTGGCATTTCTGCCAACCATTTATTAGTTTATTATATCCGTTTCAAAATTTATGAAGTGGGTAATTCACCAATTACGGTAATTCCACCTTTTACTTTTTGATTCAATAACACATTGATTTTGGTGTCTAAAGGTAAAAACATATCTACACGAGAACCGAATTTAATAAATCCAAAATCAGCTCCTTGTTCAATTTTATCACCTTCTTCTAAATAATATACAATGCGACGTGCTACTTTTCCGGCAATTTGTCGCACTAAAACATCCACACTTCCATTGTCAATTACTATTGAGGTACGCTCATTTTCAGTGGAGGATTTTGGATGCCATGCCACTAAATATTTACCATCATGGTATTTGGAATATTTAACTTCGCCTTTTATAGGAGCGCGGTTAACATGCACATTTGCCGGCGACATAAACACAGAAACTTGTAAACGTTTATCTTCAAAATATTCCGGTTCATACACTTCTTCGATTACAACAATTTTTCCATCAGCCGGACAAATAATTTTATCATCGTCAGTAATTAAGTTGCGTTTGGGATTTCTAAAAAAATAAGTGACAAAACAGAAAAATGAAAATGTGAGTCCGAAAACTATCCAACTCATGGTTTTTCCTGCATGTAAAATAAAATTTGTAATCAAATTTATGGCTAATACTATAAAGAATGTCGTTAAAACTATCTTCCAACCTTCTTTATGAATGTATGTTCTTCTCATTTTAGGATTGTTCGTTAATAAAACTTTTTATTCGCTCACCAAAAATAAGTATATAACTTAGATATGCAAACAAAACAACGAAATTACAACTTTAGTTCAACCTTTTATTAACCTTAGACAAAAGTTTCCTATAAATTGAAAATTTAATATAAAACAATGTTAAGTGGTTGATTATCAATGTGTAGATTAATTGGTTTGTCCTTTTACATCAAATGCATCGCGTAATCCATTTCCTAACAGATTGAAGGTCAATACCATTGCCATAATGCAAATTCCAGGTGCCAATGCCAAAAATGCTTTATCTGGTGTCAATAAATAGGCTCTATGGTCATTTAGCATGGTGCCCCAACTCGGCGTTGGAGGTTTTACACCAATTCCTACAAACGATAGACCGGCTTCTATTAATATAGCAGATGCGAAATCTGAAGCCGCAATTACCATAATTGGACCGATGATATTAGGTAAAATGTGCTTGATGATAATTCTTAGGTTTTGAAATCCTAGTCCACGTGCAGCTTGTATGTATTCCATTTCTCGAACCACTAAAACTTGACCACGAACGATACGAGCTACTTCCACCCACATTGATAATCCTACAGCTATAAATATGGCTAAGAAAGAAGGAATTTTATCTCCAATAGCAAATCGTATCGCCATAGCTAATAAAATAGTTGGAATTGCCCAAATGACATTGATGAACCACATAATAATGTTATCAATTGTTCCACGATAATATCCGGCAATACTACCCATGAAAATACCAATGGTTAGTGAAATTAATACTGCTACTAAGCCAACCGAAAGAGATACACGTACACCAAACAACAATCTACTTAAAATATCTCTTCCATAACCATCCGTTCCTAAATGGTAAGTTTTGGTGATAACTCTATTTTGTTCTATTTCTTTTTTCAAAGCAGCTAAAGAGGCAGTTTGAGGTTGATCAGCAAAATCGGTAAATGCAACATAATTGCCATTTGTTTTCACTCCAGGTTGTGTGATAGACATGGCTTTGCAGACATCAACAATAGGAATTTCTTTTTGCAATGCACCTCTACCTTCACCTTCATAAGTTTGAATAATGATATTTTCCGCATCCATTGTATAAGAGACAATCGGCATCATTTCATTTTCATTTTCTTTGCCTATGAAAACACGTTTCAAAAATGAAGTCTTATTTTCCTCTCTGTTTTTTTGAACTAATAACATTTTTGTTTTAAATCCAGGATTCATGTTGGCTAATTGTAATATTTGGTCATCCGCATCCGGAGTTCTGTCTGGAGCAATACTAGGTCCAATAATGGCTAAAACAATTGCAATACAAATGACAAATAAGCTTAAAATTGCCGGTTTATTTTTTAATAAACGAATCCAGGTTTTCTTTAAAGGCGAATCGTAGTTGGTCATCCAATCTTTTAATTAAAATAGTTATGAATTATTTTGAGGTTAAAAATACAGAAATATTTAAGGATAAAGAATTTTGATGCCTAAATGAAATTCTTGTTTTTTAGTGATAGATAGGTGTAATCTTTTTTTAGTATGAATTAAGTTTGTTTTTTAAAATGATATAGATATAATTTTTGTTTAATAAAGAAGAATTGAACGATATGGTTTTTAGTTTTAAATTTGATTATGAATTTTCCTAAAAGAATAGTGATAGGTTCCGATCATGCCGGATTTGACTATAAAGAAGCAATAAAAATGTATTTGAAAAAAAATCAAATAGAATGTGTGGATGTAGGAACGAATAGTTTAGATAGTTGTGATTATCCAGATTATGCACATGCGGCAGCTCATGAAATTGAAAATGGTGCGGTAGAATTTGGTATTTTAATATGTGGATCTGCGAATGGTGTAGCCATTACAGCTAATAAACATCAAAAAGTGCGTGCAGCCTTGTGTTGGCAAAATGAGATAGTAAGCTTGGCTCGTCAACATAATGATGCGAATATAATTTGTTTGCCGGCTCGTTTTGTAACGATAGATGAAGCCGAAGAAATGGTTCGAGCTTTTTTAACAACTGACTTTGAAGGAGGCCGACATCAAAGAAGAGTTGAAAAGATTTAATCTATTTTAGATAGGTGATTTTCTAATTTACGCTTAAAATCACCGAAATTTAACATAAAATCCTCGTTTTCATACCGATATTTATCGCAATCGTTTTTAAATTAATTAATTAATTACTACCTTTGCATCCCGAAATGTTGGGACAAATTCCGAAATAATGGATTTTGTACTATTTTTAATCAAAATAATTAATAAATTATGAACAATTACGAAACGGTTTTTATTACAACGCCGGTACTCAGTAATGATGAGTACACAAGAACCGTAAAAAAGTACACAGAGCTTGTTGAGAAAGCTGGTGGAAATGTGGTTCACAAAGAAGATTGGGGCATTAAACAATTGGCTTATCCAATCCAGAAAAAGACAACAGGTTTTTATACTTTGTTGCAATTCGAGGTAGATCCTCAATTTATCCGCAAGTTTGAAGTAGAATTTAAACGTGATGAAAACATCATGCGTTTTTTAACTACACGATTTGACAAACACGGATTGGCGTATGCAGAGCAACGCAGAAATAAATTAAGTGGTAAATTTAAAAAAGCGGAGGTTTAAGATGGCAACACAAGACGAAATTAAATTTTTAAATGCTCCAAAAATTGGTGCAAATAAGAAAAAATATTGCAGATTTAAAAAAACAGGAATCAAATATATCGACTATAAAGATCCTCAGTTTTTATTGAAATTTGTAAATGCCCAAGGTAAATTATTACCTCGAAGACTTACAGGAAACTCATTGAAATTCCAACGCAAAATTTCACAGTCTGTGAAAAAAGCGCGCCACTTGGCAATATTGCCTTATGTTACTGACCTTTTAAAATAATACAATTATGGAAGTCATTTTATTAAAAGATATAGAAAACTTAGGCACTAAATTCGACGTAGTAGATGTGAAACCAGGCTATGGTCGTAATTACCTAATACCTCAAGGATTTGCACAAGTGGCAAATACTTCAAATAAAAAACACAACGAAGAAATTAAAAAACAACAATCAGCTAAAATTGCTAAATTAATCGAAGATTATAAAGCATTAGCAGAAAAGTTGAAAGCAACACGCGTAATCGTAGGTTCAAAAGCAGGTACTACCGGCAAATTATTCGGAAGTGTAACAAACATTCAAGTAGCGGAAGCCTTGAAAATACAATTTGACTTAAGTGTGGACAGAAAACGCGTACACATTGTAGGTGAAGTAAAAGAAGTTGGAACATATAAGGCTACTGTCAACTTATATAAAGAAGTTTCAACTGAAATCGAATTTGATGTAGTAGCAGAATAAGCATATTCTACTATAGAAATACATTTAACGCTGAACGAAAGTTCAGCGTTTTTTTATTTAATTAAAAATGAAAATAATACCACAGTTTGGGTATTGGTATTGATAGCTGGATTTTTTAAATTCAAAAAAATATTTAAGTCATGATAATAGTAGTCAACCACAAAATTAATGATGTTGCCGGTTTTTGGGGAAGCGCACAACAAAATTTACCAAAACTACCTGAGAATGGTGTAAAACGTGTTATTCAGGTTTTGCCGAATGCAGATAATACAGAAGCAACTTGCTTATGGGAAGCAGATAATATTGCTACTTTAGATAATTACTTGAGAGATAAAGTAGGAAATTGCAGTGCTGAAACTTACCACGAAGTAAATACCGAAAATGCTATTGGATTGCCGGCATAATGTTATCTGTTTAAAGTAAAATAGAGAATAATAAGTAGTTGGAGCAATCTTCGACTATTTATTTTATTATGAAATAACTATTCATACCTCAATGCTTCAATTGGATCTAAATTGGAGGCTTTAATAGCTGGAAAAATGCCGGAAATTAAGCCAACAATTAAACAAAAACTTATACCGACCAGCATCCACATCCAAGGAATTACAAATGCACCGCCAACGGACAAGGAAACAGCATTGCCAGCTATAATACCTAAAACAATGCCTAGTAATCCACCTAATTGGCATATCACAATAGCTTCTAATAAAAATTGCAATCGGATGGTTTTATTATTCGCACCAATAGCTTTGAGTGTGCCAATTTCTTTCGTGCGTTCTGTGACGCTCACCAACATAATATTCATTAAACCAATGGCAGCACCAATTAAAGTAATAATGCCAATTACAAAGCCAGCCATGGTAGCATAACTCATTTTTTCTACAAACATCCCTGAAATACTGTCGCTCTTTAATATGTCAAAATTGTTTTCTTGTCCAGGTCTTAGTTTGCGTACATTTCGCATCGTTAATGTAGCCGATTCTACTGCAGGTGCAATGTTTTCTGCATGGTCACCTTTAACACTAATCACATAAGAAGGATCTGCAGCCGCATACAGTTGCCTGCTTTTAGTAATTGGAATTACTACGACATTATCTGTCGTAATAAAACTGGAACCTTTTTCATTTAAAACACCAATTACGTTAAATTTCACATCGTTTATATGTACTATTTTATTTTTGTTTTCCAGATTTTTTCCAAATAATTTTTTGGCAACTGTATATCCCAATAAGACGACATTGGAACCAAACTTCATATCTGTTTCATTAAAATTTCTACCTTGCAAAAGGGTGTAACTTTCATTGAGGATATAATTTTCATCAGAGCCAAAAACCAATATATTTGGATTGGTTTTTACTGCACCATTTTTTATGACAGCGCCTTGTGTTCCTATGTTTTGAATACATGTAGTAAAATTTGGATCTAATTTATTTTTAAATTGAACAGCTTCTGTATAAGTTATATTCCGAAAGACTTTTTGTGCTATATCTTCATTGGCATCTAAACTAAATCCTAAATTTTTATTTCTTATTTTAAACGTGCCTGCACCCATACTGCTGAAACTTTCCGACAAATATCCTTTTAAGCCATCAACAGAAGTAAGTATGCCCACTAACGCCATGATGCCGAAGCCAATAATGCAACAAGTAATAATGGTTCGAATGATGTTGGCTCGAACAGAACGATACGAAAGTGTCAGTATTTCTATAAAATTCATTTTTAAAGATAAGGTTTAAAACCATATAGGTTGATTTTAGTTTTAAATTATTACACTAAATAAAAAAACCATCCTTTATGAGGATGGGTTTCAAATTTATTTTATTTTATAAAAATTAACAAGGTAAAGCATTGCAAATTCCGCTTAATAAACCAGCGCCAAGGTTTAATACCAATTGGCATAAAAGTCCACCAATAACTGGTATAGTTGTTACATTAATAGCTACACAGATTGCATCTCCGGCAAATAACTTAGTAAGCGTTACTGCTAAATTGCAAATGTCACGCAACGGACAAGCCGCTACTTTCCCGTTTACTACAGCATCTGCTCCTAAAGAATTTTTTAATGTAGGATTTAATTGGATAGCTTTTGCAAAAGTCGCCTGCAATTCTGTTTGTTTCATTTTAGCTAATTCAGGGTATTTTTCATTTACCTTTGCTAAGGCAATACCGAATGACTGCAATTCTTTTATAAATCCATCATAAGACATACCTAAGATAGCTTCCGCTTTTGAATAGTCAGCAGTGGTAGCCGTTTTATTGTTTATTTTTTCTACAATCGATTTTAATGCCGTAATACTTTTAGCGTCATTTAGTGTGCCGCCACTAGTTTTTAGATATAAATCTTTTGCAGCTTCAATCGCATTACTCAGTACCACATCTTTAGCTAATTTTTGTTCTAAAGTTGGTGCAGTGGCTACATCGGCTTTTTTGTTACACGAAGTAAAAAGTGCCATGATGATAAACAACATGGAAACTAAAGGGATTAATGTTTTTCTCATAAAATTGGTTGTTTTAATTTAGATTTCCTAAATATATACAGAATATTTTCAAAAATTAAATTCTACACAGAAGTAATTTATAATTTCCACAAATACTTTACAAAAGTAAACGAATTATACTAATACACATATTTAATTAAAATATAAATTATATTAATCAAATATTATTTATAAATTCTGTTTAACTAAACAAATGGTTTTCATCTTCTTTTGAAGTCCTTTTAGCATCGAGGAGTCGTTAGAAATAATATCGTCAGAGAGCTTCATTTTATGTGCTTGCATTTGTATTGTTTTCCCAATATACTAAAGTTTTTCACGCAATTTTTTTCTATTTGAATTTTTAAATATAAATTTGTTTGTTCGAAGATTATACTTATGAAAAAAATCATGTATTTCGTTGTTGTAATTTCTGTTATTATGACTACAACATTTGCCCAGCCAAATTATCTTACGTTGCCACCTTACATGGTAAATGTATCAGGTGCCAGTCCAAGTATATCTACTGTATCAGGTGCTTCTGCGGTACAATACAAAGTATCTAATGGTGCTTATGATGCAAACGGTAATTTACTATTCTATATAAAAGATGGTTCTGTTTATACAAATACTAGTACATTTATTGGCGGTATATTTATAGCCTCAAACCAAGCAGGGCATTCGCATGAAATTGCAGTTGTTCCTGTACCTGGCCAATGTAAGAAATTCTACATTATAGGATTTATAAATGATCTTTATACTTGCAAATTACATTATAGTACAATAGATTGTACGCCAACTACTCCGACCATTACTTATCATACAACCCTTAGTACTCCTCTTTTATCTGATGGTGGTCAAAATAATGGCATTGCTGTATCAAAATTGATTGGCATCACGAATACAAGGTACTTGTATACTGCAACCTATAATTATGTTAAAAAGTGGATTATTAGTAGTACTGGTATTTCTTTGTCAAGTACAGCAAATAGAGTTAACAATGAAACCTTCTCTCCTTCAGAATTAGAATTATCACAAGATGGTTCTAAATTGATATTTAGTTCCAGCTATCCTACACAATATATCTATGAATATAATTTAGATGTTAATGGCAATTTTAATTCGTTAACACCTAGGAATCGTTATACATTACCATCTGGAGTTACCGAAGTACATGGTATAGAAATAGATATTGCCAGTAGTAAAGTATATTTATGCACTAACAACGGTTTATATTGGAAAGCCATTGGTTCTTCCACATTTAATCAAATTACAGGTACTTCTACTACCTACTCAAATTCTTTTATAGAAAATGCCAAAGATGGCTATATGTATGTGGTTTCCAATACAGGTATTTTGGGTAAAATAAATACTTCTACTAATACTGTAGCTCCATCCGGTATCTCACAAATAATGCAAAGCAATGGATATCAACCATCTTTATATGGAAACCCATACACATTACCTGACCAGATTGATGGTGATGATTATAATTATTTCTTTGGTATTCCATTGGCTGCACCTTCATTTACCATTAATAGTACAGCTGTTAATTGTAGTACTTCTACATTGTTTTACAATTGCAATGCAATAACGCTCAATAATAATAGCATAGGCGCTACTCAATATCAACTCACCATTACACCTACCAACTCATCAGGAACGCCAATAGGTGGTGCCATTTATACTTCTGCGTGGCTCGCAACTTGCCCTGCCGATTTAAAAAATCTACCAGGTACTAATGGTACCTGGTTAGCAACCAATACTGGCTATTTTAAAATCAATATATTGGAAAAAAACAGTTGCAATACACAGTCTGCGGCTTATTGTATTTTCTTGCAAATTGCTACAACGCCGGGGGCGACCGAAAATTTAACTATATATGGCAAAAATAGTACTAACTATAATCCATCTCAAAATATTGCCAGTCCCATTTTAGTAGGTTGTTATTCATTGGGCATGAGCATTGGTACAGGTGGTTTAGGAACTACAAATAATATTACTGGATATCAATACAAAATAGAAGAAGTAAACTGTGCCACAGGTGCTGTGTTAAGTCCATTGTACAATGGACCAGCCATTGCAGTTACAACAACTGGTGCAATACCAACTGTAAATTTCAATCAGGCTACTATAAATGGTAACACAGGCTATTTTGGTCAAAATTGTGCTACATTAATAGGTAAATGTTATAAACTAACTTTAACTGTTTCAAATCCATGTGGTTCTACAACAGATTGGACGTATTTTAAAATAGATAATCCACCTTATTACAGAATAGCATCTGCAAAGAATGAAGAAGAAATAAGTGTGATAAAAAATTCATTTACTATTTTTCCCAACCCAATAAAAGACAAATTGATAGTTAGTTATTATTTAGAAAATGAGAAAAATGTAAACTTGCAATTATTTGATTTTTCAGGGAATGAAGTAATAAATGTTTCCGAACAAAATTGGTCTGCCTTAGGTAATCATACTATTGAAATTAACACGAACGATTTACCAAGTGGTATTTATTTTTATCGTGCTGATATGGATAAATTATATTCAGGTAAAATTATCAAAATCCAATAAAATACTTTAACAGCATAGCCAATGCATATAGCATCGGGCTTTTTAGCTTTATGAAAAAATACATACTACATAGTATATTTTTGTGTTTTTGTACTGTTGGACATGGGCAAAACTTAGTAAATAATCCTAGTTTTGAGAGTATTAAATTTGGAGGGTGTGTTTCTCCAATATCACCAATTGGTATTGCTGTTGCAAGTGATACAATATTGAACTCTCAAACAGTATATTATTGGAATGATGCATATTATTGTAATCCTAATTTGGCTAATTGGGCAGGAGGAGCAGTAATTTATACCAGAAACTGCGGCATGGTTCCAAATGCCCAACTGGGTAATCCAGAGCCTAAGGATGGTAATGCATATATAGCAATCGGAATTATTAATAATGATAAAATAAGTTTAGATAGGCGATCCTATTTGCAAACAATACTTAGCCAACAAATGCAAAGCGGGTCATATTATAAAGTTAGTTTCTGGGCACGTTTACCATTTAAAAATTCGACTTATAAGAACAGATTAGCACCAAATGCAATTGCAGCATATATAACAAGCAACAGACCGGTTAATTGTATAGATTCTATTTATGGATTTATTAATGCACAACCACAAATTACATTACCTGTAAATAAATTTATTGACGATACTGCTAACTGGCAATTAGTATGTGGTTATTATTTAGCACAAGGTGGAGAACGCTGGTTAACTATTGGTAATTTTTATGATAGCGTTCATACAAAATTAAAAAGTGTGTTCATTGATTCTACACTTACAATAATTGATTCGCTTTATTCTATTTGTTTTGTTGATTTAGTAAGTGTAGAGTTAGCTAATACTGTTTTTACATTAGGCAATAAGAATGCTTTTTTATGTGATACCATAAATGGCAACACTACATTAAATGCAACCACAGGGTACTTAAAATATAAATGGAATACGGGCGATACAATGGCAACCATTATTGTACACAAACCAGGCAAATATTGGGTGCGGGCAACGGATGAATGTGGCACATTAACGGATACGGCTTATGTAACATATATGCCACCCAAAAGGCTTGTAGTTTCTAATGATACCGTAAAGTGCAATGATAGTAAACCTACACAATTAGCTGTCAATGCAGGGTTTCAAAAATATGAATGGAGTACCGGTGATACTTCGCTTTCTATTTTAGTTACACAAACAGGAAATTACTGGGTAAGAGTCTATTACGAATGTGGAATAATTACCGATACTGTTCATGTGATCATTAATCCGATTCCTGACAAACCTATTGTTAGCAACTGGCAATACTGTATAAACGACACTGTAAACGCATTAACAGCTGTAGGTAATAATTTAATTTGGTATATGCAGCAAACTGATATTATAGGCAATCAACAAGCACCAATTCCATACACAAGTACTATAGGTGTAGAAAATTATTATGTTACACAAACCGTCAATAATTGCGAAAGTTCTAAGGCAATAATAAAAGTAAGTGTAATCGACAAACCATTTTTTTACTTAGGTAATGATACCATTATTTGTAATGAAGATTCCATTTTATTGAGCGGAAATAATTTTACATATTCTTATCTTTGGCAAGATAAGGACACCTCTATTTTTAAAAGAATCTACCAGAAAGGTTTATATATATTAACCGCTAAAAATCAATGTGGCGTTTTTGCTGATAGTATTGAGGTAAATACAAAATCATGCGTCCAATGCATTCAATTTCCAAACGCTTTTTCACCAAATAATGATGGCGTTAATGATTTATTCTTTCCACGTACTACTTGTGAAATAACGGATTATCATCTTCAAATTTATAACAGATGGGGAAACAAAGTTTTTGAATCATACAATGTGTTAGATAAATGGAATGGAGAAAATGCCATGCAAGATATTTATATAATTATATGTGATTTTTTAGAAGGGAATACGCACAAAACTATAAAAAGAAATCTTTTATTACTTAGATAACCTATTTTAAATAAAGATGCATTTATTACTAAAATTTAGCTAAACAAATACATTACATTTTCTTTCTGTAGGCCTTTTAGCATTGAGGAGTCGTTAGAAATAATATCGTCAGAGAGCTTCATTTTATGTGCTTGCATTTAACAAGGTTTAAAAAAGAGATAAAAAGTAAATTACAATATTTTATTCGAAAATCGTATCTTTGCGCTCGATTTCTATACTTATTTTCAAAACTTTTAAAATACTAATTCATGATTTTTGACTTAGAAATGATTAAAAAGGTTTACGCAGCATTTCCTGCGAAAGTGGACAACGCTAAAGCACTTTTGAATAGACCTTTAACTTTAGCAGAGAAAATTTTATTTGCACACTTGCATGAATCGCAGAATTTGGAAAATTTCCAACGAGGAAAATCGTATGTAGATTTTGCACCGGATCGTGTTGCTATGCAAGATGCAACAGCACAAATGGCTTTATTGCAGTTTATGCAGGCTGGTCGCAAAAAAGTAGCAGTGCCTTCAACGGTACATGCTGACCACTTAATCCAAGCAAAAATTGGTGCAGATAAAGATTTGCAGGATGCAATCAACACAAACAACGAAGTGTATAATTTCTTAGCGTCAGTTTCTAATAAATATGGTGTTGGTTTTTGGAAACCAGGCGCAGGCATCATTCATCAAGTAGTATTAGAAAATTATGCATTTCCTGGTGGAATGATGATTGGTACAGATTCACACACCGTAAATGCAGGTGGCTTAGGTATGATTGCGATTGGTGTTGGTGGTGCTGATGCTGTGGATGTAATGGCTGGTATGCCTTGGGAATTGAAATGGCCAAAATTAATTGGTGTAAAATTAACCGGCAAATTAAGTGGCTGGACATCACCAAAAGATGTAATATTAAAAGTAGCTGGTATATTGACAGTAAAAGGTGGAACAGGTGCTATTGTAGAATATTTTGGAGAAGGTGTAACTGCTATGTCTTGTACAGGAAAAGGTACAATAGCAAATATGGGTGCTGAAATAGGTGCAACCACCTCAACATTTGGTTACGATGATTCTATGTCGAGATATTTGGCAGGAACAGGACGTGCAGAAGTAGCAGCTTTAGCAGATACTATTAAATCTTATTTAAACGCAGATCCGGAATGTTATGTAGAACCGGAAAAATATTTTGACCAAGTAATTGAAATTAATTTGTCAGAATTGGAACCTCATTTGAATGGCCCGTTCACACCAGATTTAGCAACACCAATTTCTAAATTGAAAGAAGAAGCGGAGAAAAACGGTTGGCCATTAGATGTAAAAGTTGGATTAATTGGTTCTTGTACCAACTCATCTTATGAAGATATTTCTCGTGCTGCATCTTTAGCTAAACAGGTAAAAGAAAAAGGCTTAAAATCAAAAGCACAATTTACCATTACACCTGGTTCTGAGCAAGTTCGTTACACGATTGAAAGAGATGGATTTATAAAATTGTTTGATGAAATAGGTGCAAATGTTTTTGCAAACGCTTGTGGCCCTTGTATTGGACAATGGAGTCGTGAAGGTGCTGAAAAAGGAGAGAAAAACACCATCGTTCATTCCTTCAACAGAAACTTTGCAAAACGTGCCGATGGTAATCCAAATACGTATGCATTTGTTGGATCTCCTGAATTAGTAACTGCATTAGCCATTGCAGGTCGTTTAGATTTTAATCCGTTAACGGATACATTAACCAATGAAAAAGGTGAACAAGTAAAATTAGATGAACCAACTGGTTTTGAATTACCTCCATTAGGCTTTGCCGTAGAGGATGCAGGCTATCAAGCACCTGCAGAAGATGGTTCTTCTGTAGAAGTGGTGGTAAGTCCAACATCAGATCGTTTACAATTGTTAGCTGGCTTCCAACCTTGGGAAGGCATAGATTTAACTGGTTTGAAATTGTTGATTAAAGCAAAAGGAAAATGCACAACAGACCATATTTCTATGGCTGGTCCTTGGTTGAAATATCGTGGACACTTAGATAATATTTCTAATAACATGTTGATTGGTGCAGTGAATGCATTCAACGAAAAAACAGACAATGTATTAAACCAATTAAGTGGCGAATATGGCGCAGTGCCTGCAACGGCGCGTGCTTACAAAGCAGCCGGAATTGGTACTATTGTTTTTGGTGATGAAAATTACGGCGAAGGTTCATCAAGAGAACATGCTGCGATGGAACCGCGTCACTTAGGAGCGCGTGCAGTTGTAGTAAAATCATTCGCACGTATTCACGAAACCAACCTGAAAAAACAAGGTATGTTAGCGTTGACATTTATTGATAAAAATGATTACGAAAAAATACAAGAAAACGATACGATTGATGTTACAGGTTTAACCACATTTGCACCAGGTAAAAACTTAACGATTGTATTGCATCATAAAGATGGTTCTACAGATAGTTTTGAAGTAGCACATTCTTACAACGAGCAACAAATCGGTTGGTTTAAAGCAGGTTCAGCTTTGAACTTAATTAAACAACATGCTGGATAAAGATAAAACGTCATTCCGAGCGTAATGAAATGAAGCGACGGAATCTGTTGAAAATAAAGACAAAAAACCGCTAAGAATTCTTAGCGGTTTTTTTGTATATTATGTATAACTTTACAATACTATGCAATTACAACTCAGCAATACAGCATTTTGGGATGTAGATATGAATACATTCAATGATACACATCAAGATTTTATTATTGCACGCGTGTTTATGCATGGAAATTTAGATGACACAAGAGCAGTTATTCATCATTATAAAAAAGAAGAAATTAAACAAGCACTACAAAAATACAGAGGTTTAGACAAACACACTATTGCATTTGCACAAGTACTTGGTTGTATTGAATAGACAGTTTTCATAATTAAAATTGGAATAAACAAAATGTAAAAAGTCATTGCCTTGAAAAAGGCAATCTTAATAATTCAATAGATGTGATTGATTTCCAAGCAGAACCGAATATGCTAATAGAATTGGATTGGGAAAATGCTAAGAAAAAAATTACAGTTGCAGTTCAATCAATAATCTAAAACCGCCAAAAAATTCTTGGTGGTTTTTTAGTAATTTAGATGGAATATTATTTAAATTAACACATATGACAAATTTAAACATACCAGAATTGCATAAAAATGTAATAGAATTAATTGATTCTGGTGATTTAGAAAATGCAAAAAATATAATTGTTTCAGTTTTGAGTAAAAAGAATTTAAGTAAAACTTATGAACCTCAAATAAAATTCAACTTTGCAAGCTTATATATAGATATTGCAGACTATTATTCAAAAAATGCACAACATCTTGACGAAGCAGATTTAATTTTAAAGAAGACTTTAGATGTTTTTAAGAAAGTTGAAAAAAATATTCCTGAAGAACTTAGATTGAGTTTTAAACTGAATAACGCAAGAGTTTTCTTAATAAAATATGATGCTCTATATGCAAAGAAACAAATAACTAATAACAATTATAAGCTAACTTATTTTGAACTTGATTCAATCTATGATATTGAAGATTATTTACTTGACTCAATTAAATTATATAGAGAATGCCTTAAAATAAATCTAGCTGAAGAAGAAAAATACAATATTAAGAATAACACAGCAAACTGCTTAATTCGAACTGGTAGGTATATAGAAGCAATAGAATTATTAGAAGAGAATAAGAATATAAACTCTGAACGTTGGCAATCATATGCATCTTATGGAGATGCTTTATTTAATTTTCGAGAAACAGGATTATTGCCACTTACAATTTCATTTTATCTGAAAGTTATCGGCGCACAAACCAAAGCATTGTCATTAAATCCTTATGAGATTGCAAAAAATAATATTTTAAATAATTTTAATATTTGTATTAGAGATTTGAAGACATATGGATTTGACTTCAAGGAAGAATTTATTGAAAAAAATGATAAAGAAGAAATTGTTGAGTTTAAAACTTTAGATAAACTACGTCAATTTGTATTAAAGAATAACTTAGCTTTAAATGAACATTCAATTTACTGTAAATGCAAAGATGCTAAAATTGATAATTTGAAAATTGGAAGATTAAATGGTAGTGAACACAATATGTCAGATTATGACCTTTTAAAATTAGATGGTATAGTGAATAGGTTATTGTCAGAGTTTTCTTATGCAAGATTTTTATATTTCTTACATATTTCTGGAAAAACAAATACAACAGAGGATGTTGAATTTTCAAGTTTATCGAGTGAAAATGATTTATTAGGATATTGTAACGAACGATTGCGTACAAGTTACAGATTAGCTTACAGTTCATTAGATAAGATAATGAACGGTATAGTTGAACTATATAAATTAAATAAGTCCAAGAATACTTATTTTGAAAATTTTTTTTCAAAAAATCGAAGTGAATTAAAGAATAAAAATAACATTCATTTAGCTTCATTATTTTCTATTTCATCGGAGTTAAACATAGAAATCGGAAATCTTAAACACTACAAAAAATTAAGAAATGAAATAGAACACGATTACTTGCCAATTAATGCACAATCGATTTCATTAAATGAATTACAAGGCTTTACACTTTCATTATTACAATTGACAAGAAGTGCAATCTTTAGTTTTGTTTTTTTAATTAGAACAGAAACTATACTTAAATAATAATCAATTACAAAAATTGCTTCAGTTTCTCATGTCTGTTTTCAAAAACTCGTTTTATAATAGCTAAAAAAGTAGTTCCTAAAAAACGAATTCGTGGTGAAAAATGAACTTCATAGCGAACTAAGGTTTTTCCATTTTGTTCGGTTAATATTCGTGTATGCTTCCAATAATGATGTGTTAAAGACGTAGAATTTTCATAAAACGCAGTGCCAACATCAATCCTGTCTAATTTTAGAAAGTGTATGTCAACGGGAATAAACCCAAATAATAAAATAATGCTTTTAAAAAGTATTTCATTCAATGGAATATCAATATTTCCAATTTCACTTCTATTTTTTGGATATGTCATGCGTGCAAAAGGCATCAGTTCAGCATTCACATTTTTCATCTTCGTTACATGTTGCCAAACGGTGGTATTGTTAGCATTTATTAATGTTTCTATCGAAAAACTAAAATTTTTAATGACCATATATTTTAAAAACAGTTAAAATTTAATATTTTTACTAACCTTGAAAATTTCAAATGGCATTTGAAATTTTCAAGGTTACTTTATTTTAGGTAAGTATTTATTAATGAAGATTTGTAAGCCAACAATACGAATATTTTTCTTAAATAAATAATCTACATCATCAGGTATAATTACAAAATTATGCTTGCATTGTAAGTCTTCAATACATTGATAAAACCCTTTGGAAAGCGTAGGCGATGAACTGTATTTTATTTCTATACACGCATGTACAATATGTCCTCTACTTAGCACTAAGTCGCATTCTGCCCCAACATGTGTTCGATAGAAATAGGTATCTATACGATTGTATTTCGCATAGCTTATTTGGCTAATTACATACGTTTCCCAAGAAGCACCTAACGATGGATGATTGACTAATTGTTTAGCATCTGAAATGTTTAACAAAAAGTGTAAAATGCCAGTATCATTTATATATATCTTCGGCGATTTTACTAAGCGTTTACCAATATTTATAAAAAATGGCTGCAAACGCGTAATAATAAACGCACCTTCTAAATAATCTAAATATCGTTTTAGTGTAGTGCCAGTTATATCTAAAGACCTACCCAAATCTTCAGCATTTAATATGCCACTTTGTAGATGTGCGAGCATTGTCCATAGCTTACGCATAATCACTGTAGAAAATTTAATATCAAACAAAAAAGGTAAATCTCTTTCAATATACGTAGTGATAAAAGAATTCATCCATTCATTTCTAACAGTTGTATTTTTCAAAGTTAAATGTTGTGGAAATCCACCGCACACCCAATGTTGTTTCATAGAAATACTATCAGGTAATTCGTGCAACCCAACCGGATGGAGATAGCTATATGAAATTCTTCCTGCTAAACTTTCAGATGCACCACGCAGTAAATCCGGAGAAGCAGATCCCGTTAGAATAAATCTTGCTGGTACTCTTTTTTCATCTATTAATGCACGTAGTAATGGAAACAATTCCGGCAGTCGCTGAATTTCATCTAAGACAACACAATCATCTATGTATGTTTCTAAGTATTTTTCTGCATTTAATGCTAAATTATCAAACTGACTTTTTCGCTCTAAATCAATATACACTATTTCTTTTTTTAATTTTTTAGAAAGCGATTTAGCTAAAGTTGTTTTTCCTACTTGTCGTGGTCCTAATATTGCTACTGCGGGAAATTCCTTTAATAAGCGTAATATTTGCGGCTCTATTTTCCGTATAATCATACCTCAAATATATATCTTTACCTTGAAAAATTCAAATCGAATTTGAATTTTTCAAGGTTGTTCCTATCTAAACATAACAATTTAATGCCTTCATTTTTATTTAGTTATTTCTTTTTCCGTCACCTGTTTTTATTATTATTATATTGCCATAAAATGGTTTTACTAAGATGTGTTATTTGACAAATCTTAATTGTATGACATAAAATTGCTATCTTGCATTAAATTTATAAAAGATGATAATCCCTAAAAAAGTTGAAAAAGTGTTGAACGCACATTTAGAATTAGAAGCTGGCGCATTCTTTAGCTATTTATCCGTTGCAGCTTGGTGTGAGAAAGAAGGGTTGGAAGGATGTGCAAAATTTTTCAGAAAACAATCGGATGAAGAACATCTTCATTTTATGAAATTTTTTGATTATATTAATGAAGTCGGAGGTCATTCTATTGTTCCAGCTGTAAAACAACCTAAAGTTGATTTCAAGGATATTTTGGAAGTTTGTCAGCATGCACTAAACGGAGAGCAAAAAGTGACTAAGTCGATTTATAATATTTTAAAGGTTACTCAAGAAGAAGACGACCATGCTACAGAAGACTTCTTGCAGTTTTTTGTCTTGGAACAACGTGAAGAAGAGGTTCAATTTAATCGTATAATTGATAAAATTAAACTCATAGGAAAAGGGCCTCAAAGTTTATATTATATCGATAAAGAGTTTGAAAAATTAGTGGCTGTTGCCTCTAAAGATGCAAAAAAAAATAAAGAGTAGTATCTCCGTTTTTTTTTAACTTTATTTTTTTAAATATTATTACAGTTGCGCAGAGATATTTTTTTTGATTTTTAGCAATAAATCTAACATAATTTACCTTTTTTTTACTTTATATTAAAGTTTAACATCTAAATTCCTTTTTTTTATTTAAATTTATGTTAAAATAAATATTTTTTAATATGAATATAAATATACATTTTTTAGCCATTTTAGTTGTAAATATTTTCTTTAGCCTTCCAATTGTTGCTCAAGATACTACTCAACAACATTTAGTGGTGACTCCAAATAATGGTTATTATCAATCCATAAATTTAGATAACGAATCACCTTGTAATTGTAATGCTAAAACACAAAGAACATTCGATTTAGCGAAAGGATTAAGGCCGAACGATGTACTTAATTACAAGTTATATGCATATAAATTTACATTTGGAAGTTCGACAAATGGTGTTTCTAAATTATTCAAGGCATTTGAAAGTGATAATTCCGTTTATAAAATATCTATGAAAGAATGGGATTCCTTTTTACTACTTACAAATGAAAATTTTAATGTCGCTTCATTTGAACAAGCAGCTAAAAGCGTTTTTGCAACTATTGAACCAATGTCTGCATTAGATTTTTTGAAGTCAAAAAATGCAATAGCATTCAATGAGTTGATAAAATATAATCAAGTAAATAGCGAAACCCAAATTAAATAATTCTATTTATTCAATGCTTATGAAAAATCATTACATAATTAAGGTTGTAACAGTCTTTATACTATTTCTATTTACTGTAAATCACGCAAATGCACAGAAAAATTTAAAACTTCGAATACTTACTATAAGTGCGTTGAATACTGCTGGTACTGACTGCGATGCCAATTGTTTAAGCACATCAGATAATCAATTAGATTGGGTTTGGGATATTGATGATGGAGGAACAGATGTTGACGAAGCCTGCTATAATCTTAGTGATGATGCAAATAGCAATTCCAGTACGCCCAATTTTGCAGTTTTTGATTATAATGCTGATTTTGCTTGTCAATGGCCCACAGGAAACATCGATTTCTATGTGGAAGGATGGGATGAGGATTGTGCAGATGCTTGTATTGGCGGTGGCTTTGGAAACGTTGTAAGTGAGCTTGCTTGTTCAGTAAATGTGAACAGTGCATATCCGGCAAATAATGCTACGAACGGAAATCATGGTCCTTATACGGCAACATGTAGTTATAATAGAGGATTTAATGGTGGTTGGAATTGTGTCGGCACCATTACTGTTACCTATCGTTGGGAAGTAAGTGGTAGCTATAGGTCTCAATCCAGCGATAATTATATTTGCGGAGCCTACGATATGGGAACGCTAAATACAGGAGGATCATTAAACAGAAATAATTTTTCAAATATAGGTTATTCCACTGAAGATATATGTTCCGCAAATGAGCCTAATAATGATTCAAACGATGAAACCGTTTGGTTAAAATACACAACAAGTGCTAATCCAGGAACAGCAATCACTGTTGATGTAGATGCAATAGGTGGCTCTGGTTCAGGTGGAGTGCTATGCATATCAGGTGGAACTGTTTTTGGTTGGACTCGAGTATATGAAGGCCCAACTACATTTACAGATTGTCCATTTACGTACTCCACCAATCCTTTTACACTAATTAATCAAGTGGGTTCAGTGGGTTCAGCAGGTACAGACAATAGTTTAATCGAAATTCGTTGTCCTAAACCTAACCAAACCTATTATATTCAAGTAGAAATGCAAGGTGTTGCCACATGTGATATGGGAAGATATAATGTTTCTGTATCGGATAATGGCAGACAAGCTGGTCCAGATAGAATTTGCAATGCATTAGACATAGGTCAGCCAGCTTATGGTGGTCCACTTTTAAATACAACCAATACGGATTTATTTATTAACAACCAATCTAATGCCTGCGCATCTACTGCTTCCGGTGAGCCAGATGCATTTCCAGTACAAGGCATAGATAGAACAGTTTGGTACAAGTTTACAACTCCATCAGCACCAGCTGGAAGTTCTACTTTACAACATACTTATGAAGTTTTTATAGATAGACTATCCAGTTCTGCATCCACTTCGTGGCCTACTTTTGCTGTCTATAAAGAAACAACGTCAACCACAAGAAACTGTAGCCCAGAAAATGGGGCAAGTTTTGCTAATCTATCCTTGATAGATTATACTCAAAATTTAGACTTTGGAGATGCAAGTGTAAATTTACTTTGCTTGGACCCAAGTAGTACCTATTATATTCAGGTAGATCATGCTTCAACACCATGGACAGAAGAATATGTTGATTTTTCAATTAGGGTACGAAAAGACGCTTTCCGGCCTTCTGATAATATTTGCGGTGCCACTGACTTAGGATATATCACTACTAATGGTCTCGCGAATGGACCTACTACCGGTGTAGGTTGGAATTTGGCCAATAAATTTACTGCAGCTCCATACTTTGGGTTACCTCATACCAACAAATGTGCCTCCGGTGAAGCCGGCGAACCCAGTGCATCACCTGGTGGTCCTAATCCAAATTCAGGTACACATTCTGCTACTGTTTGGTACAAATTTACTACTGGAAGTAATATTCCACCAGATTGGATTTATTGGTATCAAGATGATAATACATTTAATAATGCGAATCGAGGATCTGTTTGTATTGGAACTCTTTTCCAAAGTAAAGTTACATTTTACAAAAATGCAACTAGTTATACATGTCCAGTAGGTGGCAACTTAGTAGAATCTGCAGAAATGAATATTCCTGGAGATTTGTGTGATGTTACCACAGGCATAGGTTTTGGTGCACCATGCTATCAAGATATGTTCCGATTAAAATGCCCAGAACCCAATACCACTTATTACGTTCAAGTAAAAGATGCCAGTATAAGTGTATGCTATGAAGGGCAATGGAGTTTTGATAATGGTTCACATACAATTGCAACTGCACCAACGTTAGGCGGTGCACCCATAAATGATACTATTTGTGGCGCTATTAATTTAGGCACGGTACCAAATGGTGGACAAATTAATAATGGTGTAATTTATGATAATTTCTGTGCCACACCTGATATGCCTTGGCGTGCAGACTTTACCCAGTCATTAGATGCCGATGTATGGTTCAGGTTCCAACCACCTGCTTCCGGTTCTGTGCGCATTACTGCTCAATCTGCACCACCAGGTTCTCCTGGAATTGATGATGATTTAGATATACAAGCAGCAATTTGGGAACCTATCTTGGGTGATGGAACAAATGCACATTGCTCAGATCCACGTTTCTTGTGGACACCAATTATTGCTCAAGATCATGGCATACAAGAGGCAACAGAAGCAGGAGTAGTAACCGTTTCATATTACGATATTTATAACACATGTGGAAATAGTGCATTTTGTAATGAAGGCAATAGCTTGATAGCCACATGTCTTGATCCTAATAAATATTATTATCTTCAGATAGATGGTGGTAGTTATGCCACTTGTGATTTTATAGATGCTGGCGATTGTATTATGGGATATTTTAGGTTACAAGTGACAGATGCCGGATTGGGATTATATAACAATGCAAGTCCAGGTGATGTAGGAACACCATATACTGCATTAGGTGTGCCAAATGCTAATTTAAAACACGATGAACCATGTTTTGCTCAACCATTAACAATGAATAATGCAGCTACCAGCTATGGTTCACTTTCTTGGGCGAATATGACAAATAGATGTGCTACATCCATCAATGATCCGGTTCCTTCAGAGTGGTTAGGTAAAAATTCATCAACCGACAAAACGGTTTGGGCGAGATTTGTGGCGCCTCCAAGTGGTAAAGTGAAAATACGAGCGGAAAATCGTTCCCAATTAAAAGGAGATGGCGATTATCACGAAAATATTAATATACAATTAGCCCTTTATCAAACTTCTAATTGCTTTGATAAATGGCGATTAGCAGAAGTGGGCAATGGAAATGGTTTTGATGGAGGCGCTGTTGAAATTGACTTATTAAATGATGATGATTATGTTAGTTTTTGTGCTTTATGTTTAGGTACTTGTGGTTTTGATGAATATTATGTAGGAAGATGTTTAATTCCTGGACAAACTTATTATGTTATGATTGATGGTGAAGCAGGATATACATGTGCCGCGGATGTAGAAGATATTGAAGGTGATTTTAGAATATCTGTTCAAGAATTAAATGGTATTCCAGCATCTACCAACGATTCTATTTGTAATGCCTATTTAATGTCTCCGATATCTAATACTGTTGGTGCTGTTTACAATACACCTATAGCCTTCAATAATGAATGTGCTTCCATTGATTTATCTTATGAAGGTAATGGACAAATTGCTGATGAAATTGAAGGTACATTATTTGATTTCGATGTAGAACATACTTTATGGTTCAGATTCGTTGCACCATCCACCGGTAAAGTACGAATAGATGCAATCGAAGATGGCGGAATCGATGACATAGATTTAGGTATTGCCATTTTTGATATTCCCACACAAAATTGTGCCAATATTCAATCAAACGGATTTAAATTTGATGATGATTATGATCCAGCTGTTTTTGGAATAGGAAGTTCAGATGACGAAGAAATTACCGTTTCTTGCTTAGTTCCAGGAAGAACCTATTGGGTGCAAGTAGATGGAACAACTAATATGACAACGTGTGGGCCGGCTTTCTCCGGAACAGATTGTGAAACGGGTCAGTTTAGATTGCGAGTTACCACTTTGGCTGCTGATCAAACGTATGCATCGAATGTAACATATACATCACCGGCAACATCATCTGCAGGTGGTAATGATATGTTCTGTCAAGCGCATCAAGTGATAAATGCAGGTGGAACTTATAACCCATTAAACCAAAATACATACTTACATCCCGGCGAAACCATTAATTTTAACCATAATAACAGATGTGCCACTTCTGAATTCAATGAACCAGAGGCAAATGGTTGGGATTTAAATCCATTTAATACCAACTCTGATCCAACAGTTTGGTACACCTTTAATACAGGTCCGGCATTAGGCCCATTACGTCCTGGAGATATCACCATTCGTGTGACCAATCCATCTGGCGTTTGCTTTGACCCAGATTTAGATTTATACGAATATAATGGTATATTTTCTGCTGCAACATGTAATGCACAAGCAGCAACTAGTTCTCAGTTTAATCCTATTTTAAGAGTAGGGGAAGGTCAGGTTTTTAATGTATTGTATCCTCGCGAAGAAGAAATTAAAATAACATGTCCTAAACCAAACACACGCTACTTATTAAGAGTTTTGGGCTCGAGTACTTGTCCGCTGTTTGGTTCAGATCAAGGTGATTTTTCAGTTTCTATTTCTATGAGTAACATTAATATTAATTTCCAAACAAATGATAATATTTGTGGTGCTACAGATGTGGGAAGTGGCGTGTTGTCCAGTGGAGGATCTTTAAATTTAGCAGCTCAAAATAATATATGCGCTACTCAAGAAATAAATGAACCCAATACATCACAAAATTGTGTTCAAAATGAACCTTGCTACGATGAAACCATGTGGCATAAATTCACCACAGGGCCAAATCCTGGAGCAGTAGAAGTGGAAATCACTTCTTTGATAGGCATAGGTGGATTCTTTACAGTTCCTTCAGTGGCTGTTTACAAATATGTTCCTTCAGGAAGTCCATGTTCTACTACGCCTTTTGCTAATCTTGCTTCTTTAGATGATGATATTGGATTTGCTACTTTATTAGGAGGCATCATTGACCCTACCGCAAAAGTTACGTTGCCATGTGTTTCACCAAATACTACTTATTACATTCAAGTAGATGGTGCAGATGTAAGTTTATTTGGATTTACTTTCCCTGGATTCACAGATAATTATTATTACAATGTCGATGTAAGAGATTTAGGTGCTGGAACAGGAAGAGCACCAAACGATAATTTAGTGAATGCACTTCCTGCTGATAATGTGGCTCCAATTGACGGCTTGTTGACTGCTGGTGGTACTTTAAACGTTGCCGGACACAACAGATGTGCTACTTGTGAAAATGGTGAAAATGGTGATTATTGTGGCAGCAATACAACGGATCATACCGCAGCATTTGGGGCAGAAGACGAAACCGTTTGGTATTATTTTACAACACCAGCCACTCCAGGAACCATTTCTATCACGGTTGCTGACGATCCAGCAGTTGGTGGAACTTTTAGTCCTAATTTTACATTGTATTATAATGATGGTGCTTCTCCAATTTATAGAACTACTTCTGCTATAAGTAATCGCATCATCCAAGAAGGTCCAACACGTACCGCTGCGATTAGTTCTGTTTCTGGTAGTTACACTTGTTTATTGCCAAATACAAGATACTATATTCAAATTGATGGTAATGATAATGTGCCAGCAACAGACGACCAAAATAATTTTGTTGTAACGATTACAGATGATGGCTCCGGAACACCTGGGCCAACATCTCCAACTAATTACGACCTTATTTGCTCAGCAGATGTACTATCCATCCCAACGAATGGAACAACCGGTTCTTTATCAAGAACGAACAGATGCGCTTGGGAAGAAACAGGTGAGCCAAATACAAGTAATAACATGGGAAATACCGGCGATGATGTAACGTCTAATGATTACGATGAAACGGTTTGGTTTACATTCATTCCTCCAACGGATGGAGATGTAACCATGCAATTAGAACCTACTAGTGGAATAACTGGTGGTGTAAATTATGTCTTATATCAAATGCCGAATACTTCGAATATTTCTTGTTCCGGTTCGCCATCAAATATTCCCAATTGGAGCCAACTTACTGAATTAGCGCGTGGAACAGGATTGGCATTAAATAACGCTGGAACTACAGACAGAATTACGGAAACTTGGCCTTGCTTACTTTCCGGAAGACGTTATTATATTCAAGTAGATGGCAATGATTGGCCTGCTACATCAGATGTGGGCAATTTCAATATCCAATTAACACATGCTTCTAAAGTTACACCTGTTAATGATGATGTTTGTGGAATAGGAGCAACTGCAGCTAATGGAAATTTGGGAACTTTCTCAACATCTAATACCGTTACAGCTACCAATCAAGATAATAGATGTGCTACGCAAGAAATAAATGAATCAAATATCAATGGTCCTTTTAATGATATTACCGATGCATCTTACGACCATACCTTATGGTACCGATTTACATCAAGCAGTACTGATGGAACATATAATGTTTCTGTTACGAACATTAGTGGGGATGCCATAAATGCGTCCATCGTTTTATACAGACAAGATGGAACAGTTTGTCCTGCTTCTAATTTCTCTAATTTAACAGAAGTGAAAGCTTCTCCTACAACAGGAAGTGTTACGAATGATGAAACCTTATCGTTAGAATGTTGGGAAATAGAAGAAAGCAGAACGTATTATATTCAAGTTCAAGGTTGGGATGGTCTATTAGGTGGCGATGTGGGTGAAAATTTTAATGTTTCTGTTCAATTTGTGAGTGGTACTACTGTGCCTGCTGATAATATTTGTACAGCTCCTACCGTTGTAGTAGGTGCTGGAAATGTAAGCGCTGACAATAGATGTGCCACCACACAAGCCGGAGAACCTAATATTTCGCCAGTTCCACAAACACCTGCAAATGGAAATGATTATGATGAGACATTATGGTATCAATTTATTGCACCTGCATCTGGTGAAGTTCGACTAACAACCTCATCTTATAGTCCGGCTACAATGACCTTAAACGCCGATTTATATAGTGTTCCAGCTGGATACAATTGTGCCGTTTCAGGGTTTACTGGATTAACAAGAGATGATAATGATGCATTTATTACTTCAGTACTCAATACTTGGGATATGCGTTGCTTAGTTCCAGGGAATAAATACTATTTAAGATTTGATGGAAATGATGGTGCTTTAGGAATACCACCAGATAGAGGAACATGGAATTTTAATTTGACCAACATTGATAATACAACCGTTTATCCTACTGTAGTGAACGATGAACCTTGTGGTGCTATTGATGTAACTCAGTTTGTTCGCACTACGCCATGTACAAGTGACAATCAGTATTATAATAATGTTTATAGTATATTAGATGCAGCAATAGATGTAGATAGAGCAACACGTTCGGTACAAGCTATTGGTTGTAATGGAGAATCTAATTGTAACGATTATTGGTTTAAGTTTGATGTTCCTTTAGATGCGACTGGTATTCGAATTCAAGGAAATGATGAATATCCAATTGGATCTGTAACAAATAATTCACATGAACATATTGCTATTTATAGAACTATTGGCGGTTGTGGAGGAACGTTGCAACAAATTAATTGTGCAGATGGTGGATTTGGAAATGATGTAGATTATTCGTTAGCGGCATTTCCAGGTGAAACTTTATATATTCAAGTATTTAATGAAAATGCACCAACATCTCCATCAAACCCAACTTTTGGTTTCTGTGTTTCGGTAGATTGCCCTCCCAAACAAACGTGTACACCAAATAATATTGTGTATGGTCAAGCTCAATGTTGGAATATGAATACGAATGGTGTCAATCTATCTCCGAATTATTATGACTGCTTGCCAGGAAGTAATAACTCAGTCAATTATGTGTCCTTCACTACCGATTGCGATGGAACACCTGTGGATACCGTTACTGTAATTTTCTCTGTATCAGAAATTGGTTGTGGTTCAACTGCGATGTCTATATTCTTAGATCAAACACCTTGTGTCGCTCCATTAAGTCAATACGATGATATCTTAGTAAACTGTGCAGTATTTGAAAAAGTAACAGGTGGTACAACAGCCACTAATTTCTCTTCTACATTTATCTTACCTGCTTGTGCAACGTATGTATTACAAATTATTAGTGATGAAAATACAGCAGGTTGTGCTTCTGCCGGACAAGTATTGATTATTAAATCAACCTTGCCGCCAACTACAGTATTGCCGGTAGAATTGACCAAGTTTACTGGCTATAATGATGGTGATGTAAATGTATTAAATTGGACGACTGCCTCTGAATTAAACTCCTTAAAATTCGAAGTTGAAAAGAGTTTAGATGCTATTAATTTTACGTACATAGGTGAACGTCCTGCTGCAGGAAATAGCTCATTGCCACTAAATTATTCTCTAGTAGATGAACATCCGATTGTAGGGAATAACTACTATCGTTTGAAGATGATAGACATGGATGGGAAATATGAATATTCAAAAATTATTATCATTAAGGTAAATGAAATTTCAACCAGCAATGATGGTATAGTACAAGTGTATCCAAATCCTACAAATGGCCAGTTGAATATTGTATATCAGGCATCAAAAGACCAAAAAATCATATTGGATGTATTGAATGCGATTGGACAACAAATGCAAACTACCAACTATCAATTAAGTCCTGGATTGCATACATTAACTTTAGATGTCAATGAATTTGCGAAAGGAATGTATATTCTAGATTTGAAAAATACATCAAGTGGAAATAGATATCAAACTAAGTTTGTAAAAGATTAATCAGCTACAAATTATAAATAATTAATCCCGATTTTTATCGGGATTTTTTATTGCAAAAAATTTGGAACACCTTGTTTATTCATGCCATGTCGAACCGCAAAATCAAAATATTTTTTGGCAGACATTGAATCATTTTTTAAAAGATAAAAATAGCCAAGATTTTCGAATGCAGCAAAGTTTGCGCTATCTTGCTCAATTAATCGAATATTATAATCAATCACTTTTTCCTTTAAACCTTGTTCATAATATACTGTTGATAGGTTGTTTATTAATACTTGCTTTTGTAATTCTTTTGCAAGTGAATATGCTTTTTGATAATTTTTTTCAGCACGAGTATAATCTAATTTTGTAAAATAAACATCACCTAAATATTGAAATACAGTAGCATTTGTGGTGTCAACTTTTGATGCTTTTAACAAATATGCTTCTGCTTGTTTTAAGTCGTTTTTTATAAAATAATATTGTCCTAATTGCGTATTCATAAGTAGATTTTCGGGGTATGTTTTATTGGCTTGTAATGCAGCATGAATGGCTTTTTCTAAATAAGATGAATCTTGTGTAGTATTAAATGCTTCATAAAAAACACTCGATGCGATGCGCATACCTTCATACGAATTTTGAAGCTTTGGTGCATCTGTTTCTATGGTGGTGAGGAGGTCTTTCCAAGCCTTCGTTCTGTTGTACGAATGAAATGTAAATAGTAGAATAATCGCACTTAGTAAAATTATCGTTGATTTTTTTTGGATGGACGAGAAGTATGTTAAAGTCAAAACAAAGCACATACAAAACCAAAGTAAACTCATAAATGCATATCGGTCAGCAACAATTCCTGCAACGGGTGTCATAAAATTTAAAGCAAAAAATATAAATACAAATGAGCCGATGCTTGCAATAAATATTTTATCTTTTTTCTTTGAAAGAAAATAAATCCCAGCAGCGCAACTCGTTAATGATAAAAATTGGATTATAACTTTTAAGTCTATTTTGGTATTCAGTTGATAAAAATTATAACCATAATAAAAGTGTAAATCAGTGGGTAAAATAATTTTTTGTATATATATCACCCATGTCTGAATTAGACCCAAAATGGCACTAAATAATCCCGTTACTTCTGCTAACGGATTTTCTGTAAATGTAGTGATAGCAAGGGTTGAATCTGAGCTGGAATCAATGGGTAAAAAATAATTTACGAGCATTTCACGCAGGAAAGTATAGGTAAGCATAAATCCGCCAAAAAGTAAAACAGCCTTTAAACCATCTTTTAATGTAAATCGAATAAAATATAGAGCCGACACAAAAAGTGCCATGCCAACGATATCAATTTTTGCAAATAAACCAATGGCGTAAATTATCCAACAAAGGAACAAGTTTTTATAAAATTGAATGCCACGATAGGCATTTATGAAAAAATAGATACTCCAAATACAACACAGCATACTAATTAAGCCATCTCTTGATTTAATGTTGGCTACCACTTCAGTACAAAGTGGATGCACGGCAAATAAGGCTACAATAAATAAGGATTCAATTTGGAAGGATTCACCTAAATAAAATCGTGTAAAAAAATAAGAAGAAACGATAATCAGTGCAAATAAAAGCACATTTATAAAATGAGAAATTGCTGGATGAATGCCACCGGAAAAATAGGCCTCTAACGCAAACGTAAGCATACTCAGCGGTCGATAATCTACACGATTGTAGCGATGCTTAAAAACATCAAAGATATCCGCTATTCGAAGTATTTTCCCGTCAATATTTTCTTTAATTAAATCATCATCAATCGAAAACCCAAACTGAAAAGTTTGCATATAAATCAATAAAACAAGAAAAAGTAAAATTGCGAAATTGAAATAATAGGATGTGTAGAATTGCTTTTTCATACGATGTAAATCTACCTAAAAAAGCATTAGTTTTTTAGCCGAATATTTAAGTATAAATAGATTTGTGTTGTATTTTACTTTACATATAATTTGTATTACAAATAATATCTTTTTTTATGTGTTAAAAAATGAGATAGATGTTGTTAGTTTGTTTTTTTAGTATTAAATTTACTTAACCGTAAAACGAAGAATACATTTCTTTAACCATAACTTATTTGTATGAATAAAATTTACATTATTCTTGTAATGCTTTTGTTTTGTTGTTTCTCACTTTTTTCTAATACTAAAATGGATGAAAAACATCAAGTACCTATACACGAAGAACTTGCAGAAACTAAGCTAGTCTTAAACGCAAGTCCACTTACACAAACTGAATTAGACAGTAAAACTTCCATCATTCAACGAGTGAAAGATTTATCGGAAAATGACACCCTGAATGCAAAAGTATATTATTATCATTTTACAGATTTTGATAAAGCAATAGCTTTACGCGTTTTAAATTATCTACTTAACAATCCAACTATTTCAAAAGTAACGGCTACTAAATCAGCCATAGCCTTAGTGGTGAAAGATGGATTTAGTGAATCCGAAATTTTAAAAAATATAAAAAATACAGGATTGTCATTTAATCCCATTTCTGCCATCACTTACTTTCAAACAAATAATAATTTAAAATAACCAAAACCTAAGATATGAAATTAGTTTACAAAATAGCCTTAATGTTTATTGCCATTTTTTTCATGCAATATTCATTCGCCCAAGTTAGCAATAACCAAGTCAATTACCAACTCAAAGCACAAAGCTATTGGAGTAATATGAATAATGATGGTAATCCCAATCAAGATGATAATGAAATTGCTCTATGGATAGGGACAGATGGAAATACTGGTGGAACAAAGACATTAAATAATGTTGGTAGCTCAACTTGTACAGGCAGACATGTTTATTATTGGAACTGTAATGCAGGGTGTAATAGCAATGATCAGGATAGAAATATATATGTAGCAACTGGAGTTACCTCAGCTAATAGTATGTCTTTTACCTTAAATCACCAAGCTTGGGAAAGTGATAATTCTTCATGGACTTGCACACCAGTAGGTGGAGATGATTATGTTCATGCAATGAATTATGTGGTTAATTTTAAAAATGGAGAAGCGAATAATACTGATCTTCCTGCAAATTCTTTTTCTTACTACCATGGAGGTAATTCACCTAAAAATGGTTGGATTAATGGTTCTTGGGGTGTAACATCTGGCTCAAGAAATTCGGATGTACATATTAAAACCATTTGGCGTTATACCAATGGATATGATTGTAGTAATCCACTCGATTTTGGAACAGTTACAGTAGGTGCAACTGCATTAACACACATAAATACGAATAGACCAGCTCCATCTGGAGCAGATGCAAATATGGGATACTCAAATGTTTTAGGCAATGCTGCCCAAGATGTGTTTTATTCATTTACGCTAACTAGTGCAGCAACGGTGGTAATATCTACTGTAAATGCTTCTACAAGCTATAATACTTTCTTAAGATTATATAATTCGGATTGTTCAGTACAAATTGCATCGAACGATGATTTTTTAGGCACGCAATCCCAAATTACTCAGTACTTATGTGCTGGTACATATAAAATTGTAGTGGAAGGAAATGGTTCTATTACAGGTAATTTTGTTCTTTCCCTTTCTGCTAACAGTACCACACCAGCTGTACCAACCTCACCCGCTGCTGGTACCTTTGGAACGAATGAATGGTATGTGTATGGATATGATGGAGGAAATTTAGATTTAACAGGTAGCACCTATCGTGGATATTATACTGAAACAGGATTAACTTATAATACAACATCAAAATGGGGTTCTGCGTTTTCACCATCTTACGCGCCAGGTTGGAATGGGAATTGTGTGAATGTAGATAATCATGTGGTTGTGTCTAAACGCCAAGGCTTTACTTGTGGGGTTTATCAATTGAATGTACCAAGTCACGATGATGATATTAGAGTTTATATAAATGGTGCTGCTTCCCCAACATGGAGTCATGAACCTGGATGCTGTGATGCACATTCAAATATTTGGACAGGTTATTTGAACACTTCATCAACTATTGAAGTTAGGCATATAGATGGTTCTGGAGGCTCAAACCAGGAATTGACATTTTCAAATGTAACAGCATCACTTAATGGTGGTACAATTGCAGGCATATCAAATGGTGCAAATGTATGTCAAGGTGCAGATCCTGGTGCGTTTACAAGTTCAGTAAATGCAAGTGGTGGTACAATTGGCATATCTAATGGAAGTCCATCAGCACCTATTTATCAATGGCAACGAGCTACAGATGGTGCATTTACGGTTGGTTTAACAAATATTGGTACGAATTCTAATATTTATGACCCAGATAACTCTTTAGGTGCGGGAACATATTATTTTAGAAGAAGAGTAACGGATGCATGTGGTACTATTGCATATTCTAATTCCATTCAAATAAATATTATCCAAGATATTACATCATCAACACCTACTGCTACAGCAGCATCCGCAGGTGCTTGTACACAATGGCGTGCCAATTGGAATGCAGTTAATGGAGCTACTTCTTATAGATTAGATGTTGCAACCGATGCAGCTTTTACTTCTATTGTTACTGGATTTAACGATTTAAATGTAGGAAACGTTACTTCGTATGACCTAAATTTACCTTTGGGTACTTACTATTATAGAGTTCGTGCAGTAAATAGCTGTTTTACATCTCCTAATTCAAATGTAATAACATTTACGATAAGTAACCCTACTAATAATGATATGTATAAAAATGCAATAGATGTAACAGCAAATATTGCAGGTGGAAGTGCTTATAATACAGGATGGAATAATAATAGTTATTCAGAAGAATCTGGCGAACCACATTCTGGCGACCAATATAATTCAGGTTGGTATAAATTTACGACACCTTCAGGCGGTTTTCCTAGTTTGTCTGCTTCTATTTCTCAAAATGGAGGTAACAATTCTGCAATAGGCATTTATCAATCAAATGGTACAACATGCCCTTTTGGTGGTCTTACTGAATTGGATTATAACAGATGGTGTTATACATCTGGTGGCTCAGTTAGCACTAATTGTTTACCAGGTAATACAACTTTCTATGTACAAGTAGCAACATCTGATAATTTTGATTTTTGTGCCGGTGGTAATAATTCAGGAGGTTATAACATAAGTATTACACCGGGGACACCAAGTGGAAAAGACAATGTTTGTGATGCCCATGATTTTGGAAATATAGGTGGAGGTTATAACAGTGGTGATGTTTATTATAACAATAGTTGTTTAGGTACACAATCTGGCGAACAGAGAACTGGAAATATGACTAATACCATGTGGTATAAATTTAGACCTACAGTAGATTTAGTAAATGTAAGTATTTTAGCAGAAGAGGCTGGGGAAGGTGCAAACTATACAGCTGTTACATTATATGAAAAATCTGGTGCGTGCAGTGGAACTTCAGGTTTATCTGAAAAAGGCTTTGAGCACTGGTGTTACGCTGATGGAGGAACATTAACTGTAAATTGCCTAAAGGCAAATACAGATTATTATATTCAATTAGGAACCGGTTATAATTTTGATGCATGTTCAAATATACTTAACGGAGGTCGTTCTACAGGACGCTATAAATTGCGTTTAAGTTCTAACAATAAAGAAAGTGCACCTGATAACATCTGTGATGCTGGTACAGATTTAGGTGTTTTAAACGCAGGATCAACAATATATAAAAATAATTTCTCTAATTATTGTGCTTCTCGACAAACTAATGAACCAAATTCTTCTTCTAGTGATGAAACGGTTTGGTATAAATTTACAACAGGGAACACAAGAACCAATAGAATTGACGTAGATGTTGATGCTATTGGAGGGTCAGGTACTGACGGCGTATGTGCATTTGGTGAAACAGTAGCAGGCTGGGTGCGTATATATGAACAAACAGGAACACCTTGTCCAACAGATTTTAATGGATTAACACAAATAGGAAGTAATAATGACATTACGGGTATTACACAAGATCATTGGTATTTTGAGTGTATGAAACCTAATACTACTTATTGGATTCAAGTAGAAACTGGTGGATTGGCTACTTGTGATAAAGCTCATTTTAATGTGTCAATATCTAATCCATCAGTCACATTTCCTTCTAACGACTTAATTTGTGCTGCTAAAGTAGTTCCTATCCAAACGATCTATACGTATAACTCGCATTCATTAAATAGCGAAAACAACATAAATGGAACGAATTGCTGGGAACCTCAACCAAATTGGGCTGCTGAAATTTGTCAAGATAATGATGCCGCCGTTTGGTATAAATTTGGGCAAGTGCCAGGTAGAACCATTGTTGTCGATGCCAATGATAATGGAAGCAATGATATTAGTATTCAAATGGCATTGTATTCCACTACGACAGATGATTGCAATGCCACAAAAACATTAGTTCAAACAGAGAATAATATTGGATCCAACGATGAAGATGCGTATTTTAATTGCCTAAACCCAAATTTATATTATTGGTTAATGGTTGATGGTGGTGACTATGATCCAACGTGCTTAGGTATAGCAAAAGCTTTAGAAGAAGGCGATTTCTCTTTACGTTTCTGGTTCCCGGAAGAAGGTGAAATAACAGGATGTGATGCCGAAAATTTAGGAACAGTTCCTACCGGAGGTTCTATTACTATACGTAATCTGTCCAATATTTGCGGAGTTTCATCAATTCCAAATTTCCCGGCACCATCGTCTTTTTCATTTGATAAAGCTGTCGTATATAGATTCACTACTCCTGCTGCTCCAGGCTTTACCGATGCATCTGTAAAAATAGAAGGCTTCACGAATCCTTATTATCCTTTTTCTTCAGGTGGAAATATGGATCCAACTTTTTTATTAGCCGGTGATGAAATTGATATTCAATTAGCATTATATTCCGATGGAGCGTGCAATGTACCTCATTTCGTAAAAGGAAGTAATTATGATGTTACAGTGGGAACAAATATCAGAACTGGTTCAGATGAATCTTTAATTGTAAATTGCTTATATCCAAGTACAGAATATTATTTAGTAGTAGATGGTAGTCCAATAAATTCAAATGGATATTATGATATTAAAATTTCGGATTATGGTAAGCATACACCAAATGATTTTTTATGTCAAGCAATAGATATTACAGCAACAAATAGTGCTCCTTGGACAAATTGTAATAGTTCTACTGTAGTACAATTAAATAATCAGAATAACTATTGTGCAACATCTACGAATGATATTCCATCTACTTTAGGTATAAGACCACCAGCTTGGGGTGAAATGAATTCTCCAGTTTGGTATAAATTCAAAGCACCGAAATCTGGTAAATTGAAAATTGAAGCGAATAATAGTATTTCTGATATTGTGCCACCGTATGATGAGCCGGAAATTAGTGCCCAATTAGCTGTATTTTATTTGTGTGGTGGATATAGAGGAGATTGTAGTGATTTGGCTACAGAAAAAGAAAGATTAGTCTATGTCGGTTCCAACCACGATGCCTTATTGCACGATGAAGAATATACGGTAGAATGTTTAATGCCAGATACAATTTATTATTTATTAGTAGATGGAAGCTCAGAGACATTATGCCCTACTTGTTCTCGTGGCGAATTCTATTTAAAATTAACCGCAGATCCAAGAGATAGAGCCTCTACAAACGACTTACCTTGCGATGCCATTGACTTAGGTACGCCTGCAGTTTGGACTAACCCGACTATCTATGATACAAAAGTATCACCTGCAAGTGGTGCAGGAACATATTCTTCCCCTACAACAGGTTATCCGTCTGCCACCGGTTTGCATAATGGAGCAAGAAATAATGCAGGCTCTTGTATGCGTGTAGAAAATAATTTCTGTGCAGGAATTGATAACGAACCTGCAGTTAATGGTGGTAATTTCTTTACCGATTTTTCACCAGATGGAACCGTTTGGTATAAATTTACAGCACCTTCAACCGGAGAAGTAAAAATAAATACAATCAGCGATCCCGATAATCGCGGTGATTTACTATATACTCAAATTGGTGTCTTCGAAACTTCGGATAATACTTGTACCGGAACAATGGTGGGCATTGCAGCAGATGGACTTCCTGATAATGTAGATGGTGATAATGAGCTTACTGTTAAATGTTTAGATCCAGGAAAAACCTATTTTTTAATGGTGGATGGCGCAGGATTAAATAAACGAGGTTATTTTGAATTGCAAATTCAAGCTGTTCCTGCCACTCTTTCTGGCCCTACAAACGATGATATATGTAATGCTACTCCAATCTCATATCCAGGTGTAGGCACTCCAACAACAGTAAACAACCAAACCAATCGTTGTGCCACTATTCAAACAGGCATCTATCCCGACCCAACTACGTTCAGTACAGATGCAGATGTTTGGTACAGCTTTACCACACCTAATACAGCTGCGCCACATGCCGTAAAAGTAGAGGTGACCAGTGGATTGCCTTGGCCCTTCGGTGATGCTATGGATCCACAGATAGCTTTGTATAAATCTACAACTGGCTCCTGTGGCACTTCATTTACTTTAGTAGATGATGACTATAGTGCATTAGGTTTACCATTCTATGAATCATTTGAATTCCATTGCTTAGAACAAAATACTACCTATTATTTAATGGTGGACGGTTCTGGTTTAAACGAGCAAGGTAATTTTAAAGTAGATGTAACAAGAATCACTGCACATCCTTTAGCAGCAAATGATGATATATGTGCAGTTACTAATTTAGCCACAGGAAACTTAGGCACACTTGGTGCTGCAACAGGAAATAAACTCGGAAGTACACTTCTTGGTAGCGAATGGCACAACTTCTGCTCTGATGTAGAAACAAACGAAGCATCTTTAATGACCGATGGCAATTATACTTTAGACCAAACCGTGTGGTTCAAATTCAGAACTCCAAATACAGGCAATAATACAGATGTAGAAATTCGTGCATTGAACGACCCAAATAATGTGGGCGACCAAATAGATTTGCAAATGCTATTAGTACAAGGCAATCCAACTTGTCCGTTTAGTGGCACTACATTCAATTCATTGACACCAATAGAATCTGTAGATCCTGCCTTAACTTTTAATGCAACTTTGAATGTGTGTTTGCCACCAAATACAGATTTCTATATTCAAGTGGACGGCAGCGGATTAAATACACAAGGATATTTTACAGTAGAAGTGGAAAATATAGGGACCACATCTTCGCCTTCAAACGATAAAATATGTAGTGCAAAAACATTGCCAAGTGGAGGTACAATTACAGGTTCGTATTCAGGATATACCAATGATGATAATATCTGTGCTACCTTAGAATCTTTCGAGAAACAACAAGTTGCTGGTAGTATTCAACGTTCCGTATGGTATAAATTTGTCGCACCTACATCAGCAGATGTTTCCATTGAAGTGAAAGGAAATTCATGGTTCCCTTTCACTCAAAATTATTTCTTACCGGATATTACTATTTGGGAATTAAGCGACAATTCCTATGCTTCTTTTGATAATACCATCGCCGGTTGTACAACACCAACAGCTTCAAATTGGAATCAATTAGAGTTCAACGACTATCAAGGAATTCCAAACTCGTTGGCAAACGGCGTATATCCAACGGTTGTTTTAACGCCACAGTGTTTAAAACCGGGTTATACATACTATGTACAAGTAGATGGAACAGCAGGTATAGGCTTAGATGGGGATTTCAGTATTCAAATTAAAAATAATCAACTTTCTTATTCCAGTCCATCGAACAACGAAGCTTCTAATCCTACTACTTTACCTATAAGTTCTGCATCATGTCAATATAGCAATGGTACTTGGCAAGGTGGTGGTTCAGGTTATTCATTTGGAACTAATCCAACTTGGTCTAATCCAAATTTAATTGGAATCCCAACATCCGCAGGTACGCCATCTTGTAATCAAAATTGTGGAGATGTATGGTTTAGATTCCAAATGCCGGCCGCTTGTGGTAATAATACGCAATCCTTCGTCAAAATTGAAGGGGATGATGAATTTGATTTTGATATAAATGGTTATCCGGAATTAGCAATCGCCGCCTACAATGGAGGTAGCTCTGGAACATCAAACAATCTAACGTATATGAAATGCAGCGTAGGTGGAACCGGCGTAGATCCTGATTTCTCCATCGCCGCAAATCCAGGAGATTATATTTATTTACAAGTTTGGGATCAAGAAGGAAACGAGCAAGGGAAACATTTTAAATTATGTGTGTCGGAGCAAAAAAGTGCGGATGATTGTGTCGATGCTACCAATATGACTTTAGATATTCCTTATTGTTGGAGTGTAGAGTCGCATACAGGAGAAACGCCAAGTAGTGCAGTTCCAGGTTCTGGATTAAATACTTGCTTTAATGATGGCAACCCTAAACATTCATCTTATTTCAAATTCACAACGGATGTTGCAGGCAATTTCTGTGATGATTATTATATCTATGTCAATACAACAGCATTAGCCAAATTGTTGCCTTCTGGAGCTAACCATGCTTGTTTATCCGGTGTTTCAAGCTCAGTAGAACTTAATATGTCACTCTGGGAATTAAAAGCTGGTGGTCAACTATGTACACCTGGAGTTTCTAATGTTACTACAGCAGACTGTCAAACATGGAACGATTGTGGTGGTGGTTCATTTGGTTCAAATGTAACAGGTCCACACGGAAATGGTGGTGTAGTAGATGATACTATATGGTATAATAAAGGATCAGGACAACAACTTAAACCTAATACTACATATTATGTTGTTTTAGACTATGATATTGAAAATCCTGCTTATGAAAGTAGAGTAGTGTTAGATGGCTTAATTGAAGTAGGTCGTCGATGTAAAGGTAGAGTTTGGGAATATACTACAAATCCAGTTGTATCCACAAATAAATATTGCACGTCGCGTGATGGTTGGAGACATTATTACGACGATAAAGGAACTACGGCAACAGCGGATGACAGATTTGTATTTTCTATCTTGCCGAACGGGAATACTTTTGAAGGAACGGCAACTATTACTTTAGACAATAATTTCCATAGCATATTAGATATTCCAAATCATTTTGCAGAATATGTCATGCGCAGACGTTGGGATTTCCAATTGTCGAGTGGTTCTATTAATGTATCTAATCCGGTTAAAGTGCGTTTCTATTACCAAAATTCTGAGAAACAAGAAATTATTACAGCTGCTCAAAACTTCGCAATCACCTATCCATCTAATTACGAAGATTTTGAATGGTTTAAATCAGAAAATGGCCATGTGTTCAGTCCTTATACGGATGTGAGCCCAAAAGCAATCAGCGTTGGACCAAATGGTTACTCTGAAACAGGCTGTTTGAGTTATTGGACTGCAACAGGTGCTTATGTCGGCCCGCCAGGTGTACAACGCTGTATTCAAAAAGTCATTACTGATTGGGATGATAATAATAGTTATCACCAATGGTGTAACGGCATTCATTTCTGTGAATACAATGACTTAACAGGCTTCTCTGGAGGTACAGGAGGAACCGGTGACAGTCCTTGGGATGTTTCGCCGCTTCCGGTTGAGTTGACTTCATTTACAGGTTATAATGACGGTAATAAAAATGTTCTAAATTGGACAACGGCCTCTGAAATAAACACGGCGAAGTTTGAAGTAGAACGTGCTAGTAGCTTGTCGGGTTCTTATACATTTATTGGGGAAAGAGCTGCTGCCGGCAATAGCACGCAACCGTTAAGTTATTCATTAGATGATTTAAATCCGTTGCAAGGACACAATTATTATCGTTTAAAAATGATTGACCTAGATGGAAGTTTCAAATATTCGAATGTCATTATGATAAATGTAGCGCAAGTTAAATATGAAGATGCTATTTCGAATGTTTATCCAAATCCAACCGATCATACTATTTTCATTGACTATCAAGCATCATCTAATTCGAATGTAAACGTTCTTATTTATGATGCCTTAGGCCAGGAAATGTTGTTGAAAAAAGTTGCCGTAAACAAAGGAAACCAAACTTTAAATATTGATGTTAATACATTTGCTGATGGTGTTTATATTATTCAAATTCAAGATGTGAATTCTGGAAAAGTAACACAATCTAAGTTTGTAAAAGATTAAACATTAAAGAACCATTTTAAATCCCGACATTTGTCGGGATTTTTTTATTTTTATACAATATGAAATTTGCTTACTTAGTTTTATTTTCAATGATTGGTTGCTTTGGTTTTGCACAAGAGCTATCCACAACTCATATAGATTCAGTTAGTTTGTTGCCAGCTGAAACAGATACATTGAAGTATGAAATGAAACCTAACATTTCTGTAAACAAAACTCAAGCAGCAGAACCGAAAGTTGCTGAAAATGCACTTGTTAATGTAAAATCAAAAAAGAAATGGAAAGCCGATATTGTTCACCTTTTATTTGGGTTTAATTATTCGTACTATAGCCCAATAATGCTAGAAAAAGATATTTTCCAAAATGCCTATTATCCAATTAAAGATTCCACACCTGTTTGGGCAGATAGAAATACGCACACTAATTTATCTAAAATTTATAAAACAAGTACTATTCAAATTAATTTACAAGCTAATTTTTGGAAAGGCTTGTATTTTGGCATGAATTACCAATTCACTTCTATAAAAAAATATAAAAAAGATCCCAATCGTGGAAATTTATTATCTAAAAATAATGCGATGTTTTTTATTATTTCAGGACAATTTGGGTATGTCTTTGAATTTTTGAAAAATAAAGCTTTGCAAATTCATCCTTCTATTCGCATGGGTGGCTATGCAGCGGATGATTATTACGACAGCGGAATTGGTAAGAAATTTTACTTCGGAACCGATTTACAAATCCGTTATTTAATTAAGAGAAAAGCCGGATTTAGTCTTGGATTTGATTATGATTTTCTGCGCTATAAACAAAAAGGATACAATGATATTTTTGAAAAAAATACGTATCAAAAAACAACCTTTAATAATTTTCATTTAAATGCAGGATTGTATATTAATGTGTCAATCGATACCAAAAAATAATCGTGAATAAAAAAATCACCATCACTAAAATGAGTACAGTAATCCTATTACTCATTTTAAGTATTGTGGTGTTGTATTTCAATAACACCTTGCGCGTGCCTTCTATTTTTGATGGAAAATTTTATTCTACGGCACTAATTCAACCATCCGTAAAAGCGACATCTATTCCCGAAAAACAAATAGCACTTCCAGATTTAAATTTATGGTTAGATAGTGCATTGGCAAATAAATATCAATATCCAGATTTTTTTTTACAACAAACAAGCACTACATCCTTTTTAGTTTTAAAAAATGATACACTTATTTTTAAACGATATTTGAATGGCGTTAAAGAAGGTGATTTTACACAGCTCTTTTCAGTGACAAAAGTTTTTGTCACGGCATTATTAGGAATGGCAATACAAGATAAAATTATTCTCGATATAGAAACGCCGATTACGCACTATTTTCCAGATTTAAAAAACAAAGAATTTAATCAACTCACATTGCGGCATCTTTCACAAATGCAATCTGGATTAAATTATGACGAGTATGGAAATATTTTTCAAACACTACAATTTTATTATGATAAGAATTTAACGCAATCCATTTATTCGGCTCAGTTTGATACGCCACCAGGGAAACAATTTATGTACAAGTCGATTGATACACAAATTTTAGGTGAATGTATTAAAAAAGCCTTAGGTGATACAAGCATTTTAGATTATTTCTATCTACGATTATGGAATCAGTTAGGCATGCAAGATACTGCTTATTGGGCATTAGATAGCAAAATAGCGCGCAATCCAAAATACTATGGTGGTTTAAATATGTCGGCGCGCGACTTAGCTAAATTTGGTACACTCATTTTACACAATGGAAAATATAAGCGCAAACAACTTTTTCCAAAAAATTGGTTCAACTATTGCGACGATACCACCCATCGAAGCATTGAAGACGATAAATATTGTTTAGGTTGGTACTATTTTGTGGATGAACCCACGGATGATGTATATGTGGCAGCCGGATTTAACGGGCAAATCATGCTGATTAATGAAACTAAAAATGTAATTGTAATACGCTTAGGCAAAGATCGTGGAGGTGTGGATTGGTATCCAATTATGAAAAAACTTTCCATGTTGGTGTAGTATTATTTCTTTCATCGCTTCTTGATATTAGTCATTTATTTCTTTCAATTTAGATGCAATTATTTTTTGAGTATATAAAATCAAATTTATTTATAGTACATTCGCAAGCAATTGTAAAGCCGTAAACTTTTTACATTTTTTAATACCAATTTTTTTTCAATTCCACGAATTGGACTGAAATTATTATGTCTAATTATTAAAAATCAATCACATGAAAATAAATTTACATTTTAAATTCTTAGTTTTTTTTACACTATTAAATTATAGTATTACAGTATTTAGCCAAGCAGGGATTTGGAATTCTACTACTAAAACAGGTTCTTGGAGTGGTACGTTGCAAGTAGGACCAGGAGATAATGAAAACACACGAAACATTACCTTTGCCGTATCAAACATTTCAATATATGCACGACCTATTGAAGTACAAATATCTTTACAGCATGTGTGTATTAGAGATATGGATATTCATATTATTAGTCCTGCCAATACAGTAAAGGAGTTAGCAACAGACAGTCCAAACAATTGCGATAATAGAACGTGGAGTAATATCAAGTTTAGAGATGATGCTTCTACTTCATCAATACCAAATTCAAATGTAACAAATACAACATATATCCCTGAAAATTGGTTAAATGATTTTTGTGAAAATCCAAATGGTACTTGGACTATTAGAGTAAGAGATGATGCAAATGGAGACCAAGGAACACTAACTTCCGTTTCAATTATCTTTCAAGAACCAAATGGAGATCAAGTAACTTATCAAACAGGAAGTGGTTGGAATGCTTATGTATATAGAGGGGGAAACTTTGATTGTTATAGAGGTTCTTTTTTACAAAACGGATCTTCAGGATATAACAATATGAATTTTAGCGATATATGGGCAGATAATGACTTAGGAATTCCAATCAATGTAGGGATTGCACCATTTAGACATAGCCAACACTCAATCAGTTATAGAAAAAATATAAACTTTTCGCGCAAATTTTATAGAACGACAACGTCACACGATGATTTTTTAGAACTAAAAACAAATAATAGTACTATATATAATGGAGGATGTTGTCCTTCTACTTCATCTCCAAATATAAACACTTTTTTATTCGACGGTTCTACAGACATGGAAATTAGATTTAGAGGTACCGGTGGTCCAGAAAGACTAGGTTTTGATGTATGCGAAATGGCAGGAGATTATCGATACAATATTTTCCCTGATTGGAACGCTTATGCGTTTAATAGAACAGATTTGCCAAGTAATAATTTTAATGATCTTAATACTTATGCAGGTTGGTTCACAACTGTATCATCAACAGGTTCAACTTTTAATAGAACATTGATTAATAATAATTGGGGAAATGGATCACATCCAAGATCTGGAACAGGTGTATCAGGGTCCTTTACAAATTCTAGTGTTGGTTCGTGTGCAGGTTCGCCTATTACTGGTAATGATAATTTTTCAGTAAGATATTTGTCTAAAAGAGATTATTCAAGTGATGGAATTTATGTTTATGAATCTAGAACGGCAATTGGTTCTGGTTCAAATAACGACGATGGACGAAGGCTTTTTATTGATAAAAATCTGACTGGAAATATAATTACTTCTCCTGAATCTATTTTTAATAATTATTCAGATGGTTCTGGACTAACTGCATCAAATCCTTTATTAATAGCCGCTGGGACACATGGGCTTATTTATGATTTTAGAGAAGGTAGTGGTGGAGCATTGGCAGCGCTTTCTGAATGTCAAATGGATGCTGCAGGTACATCAAATTCTTTAGGAAATGCAACTGCAACAGGTACTTCAGCTTGGAATTTATATTTCTATAACCAACCTGGAGATTATTCATTTCCGATGGCACAATACAGAGGCACCAATACAAATGGTAGCAGTACTCCCACTTCTGCCACTCTTTCTATGTCTTGGAGTGATGGAGTTGCTCCCAATCGAATAGGTCAAGTTTGTGGAACTACCATGAATTATGATTTTTCTATGAAAGCACTTTTGACGCGTTCATTCAATAAAGGTATTTATACCATTCAATCCGGTGCTGATGATTGGTCAAGAATAAAAATGAACAACAGTGCTTTTCTAAATGAGCATAATTCTTGTTGTACTATACAAAATACAGATGTTGCGTTAAATGGTTCAACCGTTATCGAATATCAAATGCGAGAAAGTGGTGGACCAGGCAGTGCTACAGTAAATATATCTTGTCAGTCGGCAATAGCAGGTACCTTAATTTCCAATCAAACATGTGGTAGCACTGGTGCCGTAACTTTAAATTGGTCTGGTGGTAAAGGTTTTTATACTTGGGAACACTCCTCTGACGGAAGTACATGGACAACGTTTAATACAGAATCAAATACTGTTAATGCATCTACCAGTACGATTTCCCCAAATCCAACTACTACAAGTTTTTATAGAGTAAGAGTAGAAAGTTGTAATGGAACTCCAATTTATTCCAATACAGTCTCAATAATAAGAGCTACAATTTTTACAGGAGACGTTGTAATAGCAACGAATACTACCTTAGGCGGTGTAATAAATATTAATGGCAATTTTACACTCAATGCTGGAGTAACTATTACCGTTCAACAAGGTTGCCCTTTAGAAATTAATGCCAATAATATAACCATCAATGGAATTATTAATGCCAATGGACAAGGTAACTTGGGTGGTGCAGGTGGTACGGTCGGTGGATATTGGTCACAAGATGGTAATACTGACGGACGTGGTATGCTTTGGTGTTGGGATAAAGATAATTGCCGTGAGTTAAGAACAATTGGTGGTGGTACTGGTGGTACAGGCACTGGCTTAGGTGCCGGTGCCGGAGGTAGTGTTGGCAATAATGGCTTTGGTAAGAAACAGGCATGTAACAATTGGGACGATGATGGTGGTCGTGTAGGAGGTTCTGGTGGAGGCGGTGGAGGCGGCGGAGGAAGCTATGGTGGAGTAGGTGGTGTTGGTGGAATAGGTGGTGTCGGTGGCGGTTCTGATGCTTGTCATGAAGGAAATTGTGGAAATTATAGTGTAGGCGCAGGAGGCAATGGAGGTACAATTAGTGCAATTTATGGAAATTCTGCATCTTATGATATTGAACTTGGTTCTGGTGGTGGTGGAGCTGGTGGTGGTGGCACAGGATATTCCAATAGGACAGTAGGAAGTGTTGGCGGAAATGGAGGTGGCGCTATTGCATTGAAAGCTTGTAACTTGTTAACGATTGGTTCTACCGCAACTCTTTCTACTAATGGCTCAGACGGAGCAGTTGGAGGTGCAGGTGGTGATTGGACTGAAACTGGGGAATGCTGTGGAGATTTATCCGGTGGTTGTGATGAACGCACTCGAACTGGTCGTGGTGGCGGTGGCGGTGGTTCCGGTGGTGGTTCCGGTGGTGGTATTTTATTAAGTGCTTTTGGTTTAATGAACATTAATACATCTGCTACAATAAATGCAAATGGAGGAAATGCTGGCTTAGGTGGTGTTGGTGAAAATAATGGCCAAGCTGGAGGCGGAGGCGGAGGCGGAAGAGTAAAATTATTTACGAATCCTTGCTATAATAATATAGTTCCATCATCTGTTTCTTTAGCAGGAGGAACTGGACAAAACAATGGAGGAACTGGAATTTTTTCAGTGAACAATCATCCTAATTATACAGCACTAAATGCTGGAAATATAAATACTACTTCTTATAGTATTTGTTATACTACAAGTCCTTCAACAGGAATGGATGCAGAAGCATCAACAGGTGGAGTTAAAAATGCAAGCTTATCTTGTAATGCATCTTTACCAGCATACCAATATCAATGGTATGTAACACGAACACATTGTACTGCTCCAACAACAGGAACGAGTGCTACTCAAAATGTTGGATGGACTTTAATTTCTGGAGCAATTAATGAAGATTTATCAACCTCACAAATTTTATCTGGCATTAATACAGTTGGGAATACAAGTACTGCTGCTGAGTATTGTTTTCAACGGAGAACACAATCTTCTCAATGTTATGCATGGACAACTACGGTTTCTGTTACAATTTTACAAGACGTGAGTAGTGCGAATGCCAATTTTACTTTATCTCAGTGTGTGACACCTACAAATCCGTATGCAATTCTATCTGCAACAACTCCAACTGTTGGAAGTGGTATTTGGTCAATTGTTTCTGGCCCAGGATCACTTACTAGTACTACAGCAAACCCAACAACAGTTACAGGATTATCTACCATTGGAATAATTACAGAAGTACAATGGACAGTTGCACATGCAACATCTCCAACTTGTCCAAAATCGCTTGTGAGTCCACTAAATATTCTTCCTCCAACCTTGGATTTAAATACTGTTTCATTGCAATCAACATCATCCGCTCAATATTTTAATTGCAGATCATGTGCAGTAGTTGATGGAATAACGCATACTTATTTTGATAATAATGGTAATATAATTGCAAAAATTATAGATCCAAGTAATTCTAGTTCAATGGGAGAAACTGAAGTATGTGTAGGATACGATTACAATGCTAATTTAATAGCTCCAAATAACACGCACGTAAAAAGTGTAGTCACTTCCTTTATGGATTTACAACCTTATCTTCCGAGATATTGGACAATTGATCCGGCAACAAAAAATGGACAGGACATAACTGTTACCTTATATTTTACGAAAGCTGAATACGATGCTTTAAAGGTGACAGCCAGCAATACACAGTATTTGTTTAACGATAAATCTGAATTAAGAGTAACAAAATTTGACAATGGAGCATCTGGTGTTTTTACAGCACCACCAAATTTTCCTGCAGTAAATAACTCAGCGAAACTCATTTTTCCAACTATTGAAATGTATCCAAATCCACTTACTGGTCCTAATTATGCAACAACGTTTGTTGTCAATAGCTTTTCTACATTCTACATTCATCCAAATAGATTCCCATTTGCTCCACTTCCTGTAGAGTTGGTTTCTTTTATTGGTTATAATGTAGATAATAAAATAAATAAGTTAGAATGGAAAACGGCTTCTGAAAATAATACTGCTACTTTTGAAATTGAAAAATCAGTAGATGGAAATTCTTGGAATACAATTGGTACTCAAAAAGCAGCAGGCAATTCTTCCATTGAAATAAATTATTCGTATGATGATGTAAATCCGATTATAGGTAATAACTATTATCGTTTAAGAATATTAGACAATGATGCTACGTTTGAATTTAGTAATGTAATCAATATTCCTGTAGAAAACATATCAACTGAAGGGATAATGTCGCTATATCCAAATCCGACAAACGATAATGTGAATATAGTAATCAATTCAAATTCTAATTATTCAACGGACATTTCTATCATCAACTTATTAGGTCAAGAAATGTTGTCTATACCAATAAATATTTCCAAAGGTACTTCAACTATCCATTTAAACACAAATGAATTAGCATCAGGTACCTATATGATTTATCTTCTAGGAAATAATTCAACGCTATACAGACAAAAATTTGTAAAAAAATAATATTTCTTATTTTCTTTCAAATGCCATTCATCTTTTTGAATGGCATTTTTTATTTCCATGTCAACACTATTAAAATAAGTTAACATACCATTTTATGATAAAAATTACCTTATTTTTGCCTTTCTAAATTTAATAGCATTGAATAAATTATTTATCGCCTTTTTTTGTGTTGTAGGCTTAATGAGTAACGTTGAAGCGAAGCATTTAAAATGTAAGAAAAAATCCAAATGTCAAGCTACTTGCCATTCCAAAAACACAGACTCCGTTGCAACAGCATTATTTTCTTCTAAAGTAGATACTGTTTCTTATTTTATTGGTACTCAAATAGGAAGTGATATGCTGAAAAATGGTGTGAACGACATCAATACTCAATTGTTTAGAGAAGGTATGCAAGATGCCTTAAATGCGCTTCCACCTAAAATTGATCCACAAATAGCTATGGCTTATACGCAAGCATTTTTTGCTGAAAAACAAGCAGCCAAACAAGCATTAGAAGCGGCTAAGGCTAAACATTTTTTAGATAGCATTGCTGCTAATCCAAATGTGAAAACCACAGCGAGTGGTTTGAAATATTTAGTAATTAAAGATTCCATTGGTGAAAAACCAACTGCCTCAGATAAAGTAACCGTTCATTACACCGGAAAATTAACCAATGGTGATGTCTTTGATAGCTCAGTAGAACGTGGAGAACCGGCAACATTTCCATTAAATGCAGTGATTCGTGGTTGGACGGAAGGCGTACAACTAATGTCTGTAGGTTCAAAATATACTTTCTTTATTCCTGGAAATTTAGGGTATGGCGAACAAGGTGTACCGCAAGCCGGAATTGGCCCAAATGAAACTTTAATTTTTGATGTTGAATTATTGAAAATTGAAAAACCGGCACCGCAAGTTCCTCAAGCTCCTGGAAATATGATGATAGAAGGACAATAATCAACTATATTAATATAATAAACAAATGAAAAAATCAATTTTAATTATTTCTGCAGCAGCGATTGTTTTGTTTGCAGCATGTGGCTCTAAAGGTGGAAACTATGTGAGCTCTAAACCTAAAAAAGATATCGATTCCGTTTCCTACATGATTGGTGTTTTAATGGGAAAAAATCTAAGAAGCTCTTTTGATAGTTCTTTATTAAATATCGACTATATCGCTAAAGGAATTTACGATGAATTAAACAGCAAAAAAACGTTCTTTACAGTAGATGAAGCTTCTGGAGAAAAAATCCAATCGTATTTGATGAATAATAGTCAAAAAAAATCGGAGAAATTCTTTGCAGACATCAATAAAAACAAGAACATTAAAAAAACAGCGAGTGGCTTGATGTACGAAGTGATTAAAGAAGGCAATGGCCCAAAACCTTTAGATACGAGCATCGTGAAAGTACATTATACGGGAACATTAATTGGAGGTAAGGTATTTGATAGTTCAGTAGATAGAGGTGAGCCAGTAACATTCCCATTAAATGGCGTTATTCCAGGATGGACAGAAGGCGTTCAATTAATGTCAGTAGGTTCAAAATATAAATTCTATATTCCTGGAAATTTAGCGTATGGCCCACAAGGCATGCCACAAGCAGGAATTGGTCCGAATGAAACATTAATTTTTGAAGTAGAATTAATCAGCATTGAAAAAGAAATGCCAAAACAAAATGCACAACCTCAAATGAGCAACGAAGACTTGCAACGTATGATGGAAGAAGCGGCAAAAAATCAAGGTAAATAATTCTTTCTAAAAGAAACTCAAAGACTGCCTTCGTGCAGTCTTTTTTTGTTTTTTAATGGATTGAATTGCTATATTGTAACCACATTTCTTAAAAAATCGAGATATGAAAATATACACTAAAAAAGGAGATAAAGGTACAACAGCATTGTATGGTGGCAAACGTGTTTCAAAAGCCGAAATCCGTATTGAAGCATACGGAACAGTAGATGAATTAAATTCATACTTGGGTTTTGTTACCACTTATTTAGAGGAAAAAGAATACACTGATTTGATGCATTCCATTCAAAGTAGATTGTTTGACTTAGGCACTCATTTGGCAGCAGAACCAGGAAAGAAAAATTTAATTTTGCCTGAAATAAATGAAACACATATCGTGCAATTAGAACAATACATAGATAAAATGAATGAATCATTGCCGGAACTTAAATTTTTTATTTTGCCAGGTGGCAATAAAGCCGCTTCGGTGGCACATGTAGCCCGAACAATTTGCCGAAGAGCAGAACGTTGTGTGGTGCGTTTGTCTGAAAATGATAACGTTTTGCCAGTATTAATTCAATATCTAAATCGGTTATCCGACTTTTTATTCGTATTAGCTCGTAAGTTGGCTAATGATTCCAATGAACCGGAAATTGTGTGGAAAAGTCATTGATAAATGGTTGAAAATAAGCTATTTATTTTTTGTTTTGATTTCTAATTATAAAGTATATATTTGCAGTCCGAAAACGCTGTATTAACCAAAAAAATAAACGAATAAATTATGTATTGGACACTCGAATTAGCCTCGTATTTAGAAGAAGCACCTTGGCCTGCTTCTAAAGATGAATTGATAGATTATGCCATTCGTACTGGTGCGCCTTTAGAAGTAATTGAAAACTTACAAGAATTAGAAGACGACGAAGAATTGTATGAAAGCATAGAAGACATTTGGCCTGAATATCCAACAAAAGAAGACTTCTTGTTTAACGAAGACGAATATTAATCGGTCAGGTTTTATGTTGCAATAAAACAATTTGCAGAATAATAATTCTTATGAACAAACTTTTACCGCACCTCATGGTGCGGATTTTTATTTGATGCGATAGCCAAAATAGTAACTATTGCTAGCCGTAAAATGTCCATATCCATTTTTGATATTTCCTTTCAAATCATTGCGTTCAATTTGCCCTTCATTTAAGTAATCGTTCCCGAGAGGTACTTGTTGTATGTTCCAATTGTAAAAATTATTTCCGCAATTCGAAAACTCCAAAATCAATTCTATTTCTTTATAAATGGAATTGTATAAACTCGGAAATTCTACCTCAATCGTTTTTGATAATCCATTAAAAGTTTCATCTGTAAAATAGGTTCGATGAAAATTGGATAAATTTCTGTTTTCGGCAAAATAAGAAGGAACAAAAATATAATCATTTTTATAAACTGTATCGCCATTTGTTTTTATCACAGGTTTCAAAATTCTATAAAAAGTGGCCAAGAAATAATAATTATTTTCAGCCGCATTATCTTGAAAACTTATGCTGTATTTACCCAATTTACTTTGGTCTGTAATATCCGCATGTTGTATCAATTGATGATTCGTAACGATAGGATTTTCAGGAAGTTTTTCTTCGGCTTCCGCCACTCCAAGTGTTGGATGTGTAGAAATAATTTTATACGTTTTTCCTGTTTCTACATTTAAACTTGAGGTGTAAAAACCTAATCCAGAAAGTGTGTCACGTAGTATAAAAAATAGTGTTTCTTTAAAAATTCCATCTTCGTATAAATCTACGGTGCAATCATTTAAAAATTCAATGGATGAATAGTCGTTCGGTGCTTTACTTTTACTAATACTAATTTGTAATGGATTGTTTGGATAAATGTTGGCTATAATTACTTGTTTGGGTTCACCAATATCATATTTTAATTTCAATTCTTTTTGACAAGCAGTGGATGTCCAAATAATACATACGAAAAGAAAGAGCCATTGCCATTTTGGAAATAAGATTTTTATTTCTTTTAGGTCATATTTCAATCGATAAATTTTCATTTTTTTCTCCATAGCTTATTTTTCAAAACTCAAGGTATATCCAATAGATGGCGTAATAGGAAATAAGCTTATTTGCTTAAACTCTTTGTATTTATTGCCACTTTCATCCACGTTTGAGCTTCTATATACTGCAAAAATATTAAACTGATTGTATAAGTTGTAAATGCTCACATTGAATTTATGTGTCACGCGTTTTGCTTTTTTTTCATAATTCATGCCAATATCTAAATGGTGAAATGCAGGTAAAACATAGTTGTTTCGAGCATTCCAATTGGTAATCATATTTTGATTTCCAAGAAGTGGTTCGTTGGCAACATCATAATCATATAGTGTGCCATCGCTGGCGTATTTTGAATTAGGCGTGGTCATGCGCCAACCTGTTCCGTACGTCCAAGCAATCGAAAAATCAAAATGTTTTTTCAATTTATATTGTAATACAATAGACACATCATGCCTTCTGTCGTATTTATAAAAATATTTTTTTCCTTCATTGAGTTCCGGAAATTGTCGCGTACTCCAACCTACATTGTATTTAAACCAAGCAGTGAATTGCCCACTTGTTTTGGCTGCAAAAAATTCAACGCCATACGCTTGTCCTGTTCCACTGTTTAATAACTGTTTATCCCAACTTAATTTATTAATCATAAAAGTGGTGCCATATCGATATTCTGTAAGACGATACATGCTTTTGTAATAGGCATCAATACTGGCACTATAGCCTTTTGGATGTTCATATTGAATACCACCGGAATATTGCCATGCCGTTTCAGGCGGTACATTTTTAGAAGCAGGCACCCAAACATCATTTTGTATTTCGCCAGTATTATTGGTAAGCAAATGTACTGTTTGCACATTTCGAATAGCGGATGCTCGTAAGCTGATACTGGAAATTGGATGATAGATAATTTCTAATCTTGGAATTGGATAGAAATAATTTTTATTTTGGATATGGTAATTAAATAATTGTATTCCTGTTTTTAATTCTAATTTATCTTTCCAAGAAAATAAATAATCAACGTACAGATACATATCTAAACTATGCACTTTTGGATTTGAAAATGTATCTCTCAAAAAAACAGAACGTAAACTGTCTTCTACAAAAATAGAAACATTGCTGATAGTGAAATTTCGTTGATTTAATTTTATACCATAATTAAATGAATGGTTTTTATTTACAAGGTGATAAATATTTGTTTGCCATCCATTGTCATTTATTTTTGACGTAGTTCTGTAATCCGTGTAATTAATGGTATTGATAAATCGAGTATAATCTCTATCTATAACATCTAAATTTTGTTTAGAATATAATTTATAGAAACTAAATGTAAAATAATTGTCAATCCATAATTTTTTGAGTTGTGTTTTCCAATTTATTCCGGATGCAATGTTCATCCATTTTAAAAACTTTTTATTATCTACACTATAGAAATATTTCTTTTTAGGAAATTCTCTTTTTTCTTTAAAGGTATAGAAATCATTGCCTGTGTAAAAGCTCCATGAAAGCGTATTTTTATTGTTTATTTTATGTTGGATAGCTGCATTGATATCATAAAAAAAATAACTAAATCCACCATTGCCACCTTCTATTTTTTTATATTGCATTTTTGTGATGGGCATTGTAAATATGCCGGCATGACAATCACGAATGCTAAAATTAAATGATGTTTTTTCTTTTTTTATAGGTCCTTCAATATGAAATTTTGAAGTAATTAATCCAATAGAAAAATCACCTTTCCATTTTTCTGTATTTCCAAAATTAGGCTCAATATTTAATACGGAAGACAAACGACCTCCATATTGAACAGGAATGTAATTTTTATGAATTTCCATTTTTTGTATTGCCTCAGCAGTAAACACAGATAAAAATCCATAGATATGCGAAGCATTGAAAACAGGTGCATTGCCGAAGAGCACTAAATTTTGGTCAGGGCTACCACCGCGCACAAAAATGCCACGTGCACCTTCTTGTCCACTTTGAATTCCGGGCGTAAGCAACACTGCTTTGAGAATATCTTTTTCGCCTAAAAATGTAGGTAATCGTTCTAATGTAGCCGCCGTGAGCGTCGTCATACCAGATGCATTTACAGTAGCTGTTTTAGCTAATTTAGTTGTAGAAATATTTATTTCACTTAGTCTAATATTTTGTTGAAGTTCAATATGAATGTCTATATTTTTATTTAGATTAATTTCTTTTAAAATGGTTTCGTAGCCTACATTGGAAATTTCAAAATGGTAGATTTGAGAAGGTAATTCTATATAGAAAATTCCATTGCTGTCGGATGTTGTAAATGCTTTTTGGATACTATCATATACATTAGTATAAGCAATAGCTTCTTTTGTTTTTTGGTCAATAATTTTTCCTTTAAAAATGTTGGTGTTTTGTGCTATAGAAATCGTGCTTTCAAAAATGAAAGTAAATGAGATTAAAATAGATAAGAAACGTTCTATCATTTTCTTACAATGAACAACTAATTTACAATAGAATTAGTGTAATCAATATAAAAAAAATTATTCAGCTACAATTTACTTTATTACTTCTTTTGATTTTTTCTGTTTTTGTTTGTTGACGTGCGCCCGTTTTTTATTGTCGGTTTTTTCTTTATCCAAATCAAACCAAACCGGTGTTTGCTCGTCCGGATAGAAATTATAGTTGATTGTAATTTCAGTATTTGCAGGTATAAATCTGCGTGCTTTTACTCTGAAAATATGTTTTTCGTAAAAGGTTTCGTAAACTGCATTTGGGTTGTATGAATGGTTGTACATGGCACCATAACCACACACAACGCCGGCACTTTTTCCATCATTTCCCCATTGAAAATAATAATGATATAAGGTGGTTTTATCTAAATGTTTGCAGTCTTTTGCCGGGCAAACAATAACTGGACAAACTTCGATGATATCGCCTTCGTTTAAGTCTTCTGTGCAAAAAACACCTCTTCCTTTGTTTCTTACTTTTTTTAAATATAATTCCATGTGTTGTGAATAGTTAATGGTAAATGATAAAAGTTATACATTTTTTAAATCATACATTTCGCATCTCGATACTTGTTTACATTCGTTCAGGAACATCGATACCAACAATGCTAAAACATTTTTTTATAGTTGATCCAGTTAAGTTGTTTAATTGAATTCTAAATTGTTTTTCTTCCTTTTTTTCTGCTGTTAAGATAGTACAATCATTGTAAAATTTATTATAAGTTTTCGCTACTTCATAAGAGTAATCTATTAGTTTTGCAGGGTTCATTTCTTTGCAACTATCAGCTATTATTATTTCGTATTTGTACAAAATCTTTATCAAATCTTTTTCTGAAGGATGTAGTGAGTAACCATTAAAAGATACATTGCTTACGTTTGTAGATTCAGTTGCTTTTCGCCAAACACTTCGAGTACGAGCGTATGTATATTGTACAAATGGACCTGTATAGCCATGTAAATCGATACTTTCTTTTGGGTCAAATAATATTCGTTTTTTGGGATCAACTCGTAATAAGAAAAATTTTAAAGCACCTAATCCGATAGTTTGGAATAAACTATTTTTTTCATCTTCACTGAAATCGTCAATTTTTCCGAGTGCTTCAGTTTGTTCTTTCGCAGCTGCAATCATATCATCTATCAAATCGTCGGCATCCACTACTGTTCCTTCGCGCGATTTCATTTTGCCACTTGGCAAATCGACCATACCATACGAATAATGCTGTATGCCATCGGCATACGGACGACCTAATTTTTGTAAAATTAATTTCAATACTTTAAAGTGATAATCTTGTTCGTTTCCCACAACATAAATCGAACGATTCATCTTAAAATCTTGGTATTTTAAATCGGCTGTTCCTAAATCTTGAGTAATGTACACCGAAGTACCATCGGCTCGTAGTACTAATTTCTCATCTAATCCATCTGCCGTTAAATCAATCCAAACACTTCCATTTTCTTTTTTATAAAACACGCCTTTTTGTAATCCATCTTCAATGATGTCTTTTCCTAAAAGATAGGTATTGCTTTCGTAATAATATTTATCGAAGTCAACGCCTAATTTTTTATAGGTTTGTTCAAATCCAGCATATACCCAAGTATTCATGGTTTTCCAAAGTTCAACAATGGCAGCATCACCATTTTCCCAATGTACCAACATGGCTTGCGCTTCTTTTAAAATGGGAGCTTGTTTTTCGGCTTCTTCTTTCGGCATTTTTTGAGCTATCAAATCTTCTATTTCTTTTTTGTAATGTTTATCAAATTCTACATAATATTTTCCTACTAGTTTATCGCCTTTTAAACCAGTATTTTCAGGAGTTTCACCATTGCCAAATTTTTGCCAAGCCAACATGCTTTTGCAAATATGTATGCCTCTGTCGTTAATTAAATTGGCTTTATGTGTGTTATAACCATTGGCTTTAAATATGCCGGCTAAAGCGTAACCCAACACATTGTTACGGACATGACCTAAATGAATTGGTTTATTGGTATTGGGTGATGAATATTCGATTAGTACCGTTTCTGTTTTTAGATTAAGCTCCTTTTGGTTATCTCCTAAAATGCAATTTATCCATAATTCATCTTTTATGACCAAATTTAAAAAGCCTTTTATTACATTGTACGACAGAATATTTTTATTGTTTGCCAGCAAATATTCGCCAATAATTTTAGCGGATTCTTCCGGATTTTTTTTGGTTAATTTTAATAATGGAAACACCACTAAGGTAACGTCGCCTTCAAACTCTTTCAATGTTTCATTAATGGTAATTTTCGCCAATTCTACTTCACATCCAAACAGATTGGGAAATGCTTGTTGTACTTGTTGCTGAATCTCTTCAAAAATATGCATGCTGAAAGTGGTGTTTAATGTTAGTTATAATTCGATAAATCGACTTTCTTCAGTTCAATATCTTAATACATTCTATTATAAATTGCTGAAAAATATCCAGTCAAAGTTATTATTTTTGCAGAGATAAATGAAATTCATTAATTCAACAATTCATTAATTTCTAAGTAACAATGAGAGATAGATATATTGACCTAATTGAACAAACCTATTATTTTCCACAGGATGGATTTGATATTGAGGAAAATTGGTTGCGTTTTCATAAGATTGATTTAAAGCATGTGATAGAAGAACATGGTGCTCCATTGATGATTACCTATCTTCCTAAAATTGGAGATAATATAAACCGCGCTCGTCGCTGGTTTCAAGAGGCATTTGAAAGTGTAGGTTATAATGGCCATTATTATTATTGCTACTGCACAAAGAGTAATCATTTTTCTTATGTATTAGATGAAGTGCTTAAAAATAATGCTCATTTGGAAACATCCAGTGCTTATGATATCGATTTAATCCGCTCTTTACATGTAAAAAATAAAGTGGACAAAAAAATAAGGATTATTTGCAATGGTTTTAAACCCAAAAAATATACAGACAATATTTTAGAGTTGATTAATGACGGCTTCATGAATGTTGTGCCTGTTTTAGACAACATGGATGAATTTGATGCGTATCAAACTTTTGATAAAGACTTAAATATTGGATTGCGCATTGCGGCAGAAGAAGAACCCAAATACCAATTTTATACATCGCGCTTAGGCATTCGTCAACGAGATGTCATCCCGTTTTATATAGAGAAAATTAAACCGAACACGAATGTAAAATTGCGCATGTTGCATTTTTTCATCGATTCCGGCATTAAAGATTCTGCGTATTATTGGAGCGAATTGAATAAGTGTTTGAATATGTATGTTGAATTGAAAACCGTTTGTCCAGAGTTGAACAGCATCAATGTAGGTGGAGGCATGCCGATTCGTTATTCCTTAGGTTCTAAGTATGATTATGCTTATTTGATAGAAGAAATTGTAACTAAAATTAAAAATTTCTGTGATGAAGCAGAAATTGATCATCCCAATATTTATACAGAATTTGGAAATTTTACTGTAGGAGAAAGTGGTTGTACTATTTTTGAAGTAATTGGTCAGAAAAAACAAAACGACAGTGAGTTGTGGTATATGATTAATGGTTCATTAATGACTACAGTGCCAGATATTTGGGGCATGAACCAACGTTTTATTTTATTGCCAATTAATAATTGGAATCAAGCGTACCAACGTACTATTATTGGTGGGTTGAGTTGTGATGTAAGTGATTATTACAACTCTGAAGTGGATATCAACCAAGTGTATATGCCTAAAATAATTGGAGACCAAAAACTATACATCGGCTTTTTTCATACAGGCGCTTATCAAGATTCTTTGAGTGGATATGGTGGCACAAAACATTGTTTAATTCCATCGCCTAAAAAAATTATTATTGACAAAGATGCGAATGGAAAACTTACTTACGAAGTATTTGCAGACGAACAAAAATCAGAATCAATGCTAAAAGTGTTGGGGTATTAATGGTGAGAAGTGAACAAATATTAGTTATAAGTAAGATACAATAGTCAAGAAGAAATGACATTATACTTCTCCTTTAGCTGTTTTTTTGATATTGCATAGTCAGTTAATGATTCTATATACTATTCTCTTCCTTTTTCTTTTTTCCAAATTCTGAAGTTTTGGAACTTTGTATGCTTTGCGTTATCTCGAAATTTCGAGATAAGTTCCTTGGATTTTAATTTATAGTTCAAAGTAGTTAGACCACCGATTACGGTTTTTTCGTTGCCCACATCTAAACATCGCTTACTTTTACTAAAAAACACATAATTTTTGTTCCTTTAGTTATATACTGGTTAATGATATTCCATAGTATTAACACTAATTTTTGAATTTTAATGCGTTAAAATAGTTGTTTTTAAAGTAGTAATGTTATCTAAATATTTACATTTTATTTTCCAAAAGACTAAGCCGTATTGAAAATCAAGCATTTAGCACTTTAATACATTATAAAAATAAAAATGTCAACTATTTTCTTTAAATTTAGATTAATTGAACTGTAATCATGAAAATAATAGAAAAATATTTAGCTACATTTGTTTTTAATTAATAACCTCTTAAAATTTTATGTGTATGGCAATTAGAAAAAAATACCTCTTACCGGCCTTTCTCTTCTTTGGCTTGGTCATTGCAGGAGCGTTTAATCCTGGTCAATCGTTGACAGGAAACAGTACAGGAACCTTTAATTCGAGCGATACAGCATGGATGTTAGTTGCTGCTGCTTTGGTTTTAATTATGACACCTGCTTTAGGCTTTTTTTATGGCGGCATGGCGAACAAGAAAAACATCATCTCCACCGTTTTGCAAAGTGTAATTTGCTTAGGCTTTATGAGTATTATTTGGGTAGCTTTCGGATTTAGTCTTTGTTTTGGCGATAGCATCGGAGGTATTATTGGAAACCCACTGACATTTTTCATGTTTAAAGGTGTCTCTTTATCTCCACCTGCAGAAGGCTCGCCATTGGCAGTTTTATCGCCTACTGTTCCTTTAATTATGTTTGCGATGTTTCAGTTAAAATTTGCAATTATTACGCCGGCTTTAATTACGGGCTCATTTGCTCAACGTGTAAAGTTTTCGGGCTATTTATTATTTACCTTTTTATTTTTTATATGTATTTATGCACCTATTTGCCACATGACTTGGCATCCAAATGGCATTTTGTTTAACTATGGCGTATTAGATTTTGCTGGTGGAACCGTAGTGCACATGTCTGCTGGTTTTGCTGCATTAGCTGGTGCATTGTTTATGGGACCTCGTACAGAAAGCGAGCGCACACATGAATTTGCCAATATTCCTTATGTGATTATTGGTACTGGTTTACTATGGTTTGGTTGGTTTGGCTTTAATGCAGGTTCTGCTATTGGCGTAAATGCTAAGGCGGTAAATGCATTTGCAACTACAAACACAGCCGCTGCAGCCGCTATGATTTCTTGGGTATTGGTAGATGCTATGCGTGGTCAAAAAATATCAGCGATAGGTGCATGTATTGGTGCAGTAGTAGGTTTAGTAGCAATCACACCAGCTTGCGGTTTTGTAAATGTGGGCGAAAGTATTGCCATCGGTGCCATTGCAGCAGTGGTTAGTAATTTTGCCGTTCATTTTAAAAATAAATCTACTTTAGATGACACTTTAGATGTGTTTCCTTGCCATGGTGTTGGTGGTATGGTAGGTATGATTTTAACGGGTGTTTTTGCAGCAGATTATGGAACTGGTATTACAGACTGGGGCTTAATCTACGGTCAAACAAAAACATTTACACATCACATGATTGCTTTAGTAGGTGTTGCTGCTTTTGCATTTTGTGGTTCGTATGCCTTATATTTTATTACCAACTTAATTGAGCCAATTCGTGTATCAAAAGAAGAAGAAGAATTAGGTTTAGATATTACGCAACATGGCGAATCTTACCAAACCTTGCGTATTGATTTATAATGCTTGTTTATTTTTTGGATTAAAAAGTGTGTGGGTTCGCCGTAGGCGAACCCTTTTTATTTCAATTCTAATCTATTCTTCTCTCTAATCTATTCTTCTCTCTAATCTATTCTTCTCTCTAATCTATTCTTCTCTCTAATCTATTCTTCTCTATAAACCATTGCCAGATATTTTACTGTTTCTTATTTTTTAAAAATAAGAAAATCTATTTTTTATGCATTTTCATTAAACGTTCCACGTATTTGCCAATGATATCAAACTCAATATTTACGCGTGTTCCAATGGTATAAGTAGAAAAAATAGTATGCTCAAATGTATATGGAATAATGCTTACTGAAAAAATATTTCCTTTCGCCTTCACCACCGTTAAGCTGGTGCCATCAATACATACAGCGCCTTTGTCCACCAAAGAAAACGTAGCTTTTTTATCAAATTTAAAATGAAAATTCCAACTGCCTTTTTGTGGTTTTATTTGGGTAATGGTAGCCGTTTGATCTACATGACCTTGTACCATGTGTCCGTCTAAGCGAGCACCAGCTTGCATGGCTCTTTCCAAATTTAATTTAATTCCTTTTTTGAAAAGCGACAAGGTGGTGATGTCTAATGTTTCTTTAATGGCAGTAACCGTATGAGTTTGTTTGTCTTTTTTTATTACTGTTAAACAAACGCCATTATGCGCCACGCTTTGATCTATTTTAAGTGTATTAGATAGTTTACTTTTTATGGTAATATGTAGGTTTGTTCCTTCTTTTTGTATTTGGATGATTTCACCCACTTCTTCAATGATTCCTGTAAACATAAAATAAATGAGCTTAATTTATTCTCTAAATAAATGGATATAACCACTTAATGGTTTCGATAGTTTTTGTATTCCTTCGGATGTTTGGTAGAATACATCGCATACATAGTAATAAACGCCGGTATATAGTGACTTATTGGTTTTGTAATCAGTGCCATTCCAATTGATATTTGGATCTTTTGTTTCAAATACTAAATTTCCCCAACGATTGTAAATTTTCATGTCTATTTTTTCCACTAAACGATATGGAATAATGGGTGTATATACATCATTTTGACCATCGCCATTGGGCGTAAATGCATTGGGTAAATTATATAATGGACAATTATCCAAGCATACTTTATTGGAAAGGGTACTTGCATTTCCATTTTTTCGAACTGCTTGAACTGCATAACATCCAACTAAACTTCGGGTGCTTAAGTTGTGTGTGTACACATTAAAAGTATTGCCTAAAACACTATCAATTTGAACTAAGTTATCCGTCGTATTTTTTGCATAAAAGATTCTGATTTTTTCAATATCGTTAATGGTACAGTTTTGCGTGTTTGTGTATTCCCAACTCAAATAGTTTTTATATTCGGAAGTGTCGTATTTACTATCGGTACAAAAATTATTGACTTGTAATTGTGGAATACAAGGTTGTATCGTATCCTTAGGTCGTGCACATACTTCTTGTGAGAAATTAATTAATGGCGCTTTTAGTCCTAAAATGGGATAGGCTCCTTTTGCTCTTATTTTATAACAATATAAACTGTCATTCATTAAGTTCATGTCTGTATAAGATGTAGCTGTAACCGTAGTTAATGAATCAAAACTGTTTCCAGATGGTGTTTTTCTAAAAATGGTAAATTCAGAATTTATCCAAGGCACCATAAAATTCCAACTTAATTGCAATGCTTCGTATTGTGGTTGAATATTTAAAAACACCGATGATGCCGACTCACTCGCTCCTAAAGTGTCATTTCCTCTAGCAATAAATTCTACTTTATATGTATAGGCATTTTGTATAGTATTTAATCCATTATCTAAAAAAGTGGTATCTTTTATAGCAGAAAAAGTATTGGCATTTACTGTTTTTACTAATGAAAAATTGGTGCCATTGATGCCCGTGGCTCTATACAATAAAATGGTATAAGGTCCATGGTTGATGATTGTATCTAACTTATCAGGAAATGGCCTTGACCATTCTACATAAACTTGACCATTCGTAGCATCCGTATTACGAACATCAACCTGATAGATGAGTGGAATATCTGCCGGAACTAGAATGCATTTTTCAATAGTTGGTAATCCATTGAATCGGTTTAGAATAATGCTCGCACTGGATTTATCTCCAAACTCAGCCACTATTCTATAGCTGTATTGATTGCCACTTTGAATGGTATTGTCTATAAATGAATAAAATTTAGTGGTTCCTATTTTGGTATATCCTAAACTCGTTAAATCTACATTGCAAGTATCTAATTGAGTGCCACATCCTTTTTTTCTCCAAATAGAAAATCCTTGAAACTTTGGGTTTAATGCACATGTGTACAAACTGTCCCAATTTAATTTTACAGTCTTATTGGCAATATTTAAAGTAGCATTTATATTTGTTGGTGCAGGTGCTAATAATTTAATGCTTACTGTTTTTTGATGGGTGAGAGGTGGACTGTCAAAATCGTCAACTGCATTAAATACTACGAAGTAATCATTTTTCAATAAATGGTCGCAAGTAGTTTTCCATTTGAAAATGCCATTTATCGGATTAGAAGGTGCTCCACTGATAAAAGTAGCAGGACTATTGCTAACTATAAAAGGTGCACCATTGGCAGATAACGTAATCTTATCTTGCGCATTTGGATCCGTCGCTGAAACGTTGAACAGTATTGAGTCGCCAATTATTTTGCAAATTTGTGTAGGAACTTGTAGTACTGGTGCTTGGTTGTTAGTCGCATCGATTATAATTTGTAAATCTCGAATTACACTTCCAATAAAAATGCCGTTTCTATATTCTTTTATTAAAATCACAATATTGTAAATGCCGGCTAGTTGTGGAGCATCCCAACTAAATTCTCCGGTTTTTTGGTTAATTGTTATTTGATTGTTTGGACCAGGTTGAATTAAATTGGGTGGCGAATATCCGTTTACTGGCAAACCTTGAGCCTGTAAAGGTGTAGCTAAACTGTATGCTAAACTATCGCCATTGGGATCAAATGCATTAGGATTGTGTGTGAAAATTTGTCCTACATTTCCATATTCTATTGGTGGATTTAATAATTGAGGGGAACTGTTAAATCCTATAATATTAGGGTCTAAAATCTTTACAGTATCTTCTAAATAAAATGGCGTATTTACCGCATTATTAATATTGATTATATTGTCAATTCTATTGGGATCTTGAACGCCAACAATATAGGTAAATGGACCAGAATAGGTGTGAATTCCTATATATTTATTCTGCTTAATGTCTGCAGATAGAAATATTTCGGATAATCTAGCAAGTGAATCAAATGTGCCGTCACCCCAAGCAATCCCCAATCTAGTTCTGTCGGCATCGCCACTTACACCACTTACTTTGGTGTATGTAGTGATGGTAAATTCATACGTGTATCCAGATATATGCTTGTAAGTAATTTCTCCGGCACGATTGTGTGTGGCAAAACTATCAATGGATAGTAGTACAAAAAAAAGAAATATAATTTTATTTATAGTTGACTTCATTTGCTTGTAAAAATAATGGAATTTACTGACAAGGTAAAGATAGTTATGTATTGCGGTTAATTTTAATTTTTCTACATAAATCACCTTTTATTTTATGTGAAAATTGAACTTAAGAATATCAAATTTATGTTTAATTTAGTGAAAAATATTAAAATGTCTGAGCAAATTTCACCAAATCAAGAAATAAAAAAAACACATCCAATAAAAAGTTTCTTCAAGAAGGTGTTGTTTTTTTTTAGTACTCTTTTTTTTATTACCGTGTTGGGTGCTATTTTTTATTTTAATTCAACGGCAGAAAAAGGATTTAGCGCTGGCGTATTAGTTAATTTTTCTGAAAAAGGATTGATATTTAAAACGTATGAAGGTACATTAAATGTAGGAAGCATGAGTACTGCAACTGGAAATAGTATTGCTAATAATACATGGACATTTTCAGTAAAAGAGGAAGATGTAATTGCAAAGATGAATGAAATAATGAAAGGCAGCAATAAAAATGTGAACCTTCATTATGTAGAGAAACGTGGTAATTTCTTTTGGCAAGGTGAAACCAACCGCTTTGTCGATTCTGTCAATTTGGTTCCGTAATAATCACTTCAAATTTTTAAATTATCCTTCCTAATCGTTTTAAAATTAGGAAGGATGTTCCTGTTTAATGTTTCAACTCAAGCATACTGAAATTCGGATTTGCTTCATCTTTTAAGAAAAGTACATCGTCATAAAATTCTACTTTTCCGGATTCAATATTATACATAGCACCAACAATTCCTATTTCACCACTTTCTATCATTTGCTCTAAAATATAACTACGCTCAATAATCGATTTTACAGTGCGTTTTACATTTATCATAGATACATTTTCTACAAATGTTGTGTTCGATGCATTTCTGTTTTCTTTTGTTTCTTTTTCTTGATAGATTGCTGGTTGGATTTTGGAAAGTAACTCCGTTAAGTTACCCATTTCTACATGGTCGCAAGCGCCTTTTATGGCGCCACATTTTGTGTGCCCAAGTACTACAATTAATTTTGAGTATGCTATTTTGCAAGTAAATTCCATGCTTCCAATAATGTCTGTATTGATAATGTTTCCAGCTACTCTAACAGAAAAAATATCACCCAATCCTTGGTCAAAAATTAACTCAGCAGAAGTACGGCTATCAATACAACTTAATATAGTGGCAAAAGGCCATTGACCATCAATCGTATCATTTACTTGTTGTAATAAATCTCTATTGGCTTTTAAGTTTAATATAAATCGAGTATTGCCATCTTTTAATAATTTTAATGCTATTCTAGGCGTGATTAATGATTGCTTGTCTTTATCTAATGTTTTCATTTTTTTCTTTTCTTAATTTTCAATTAATTCTTTCAATAAAAATTTTTGATTGCCTTTTGTACGTTTTGGTTGGTCGTTGGCTTCAATAAAATCAGCATTTATCATACTAATATTTTCTGTATTTTCTATGTTGTAATATTCTTTAAATCCAGTTGTTATTACTTTTATATTTTTATCAATTGCTTTTATGTTTTTAAATTCATTAATAACTAATAATACATCGTGGTCAATAAATTTTGATTTATTTGCATCTATTAATACCATGCTATTTTCTGGTAAATGATCTAATGTAAGTAAAATACTAGCCTTGTTTAAAAATGAAACTTCTTCAGCTAATTCAATTTTAATTACATCTCCATTTTTGTATTGTGATCGATGAAAATAATACGCATTTTTTATATTTTGACGCAATAGATAAGTAATACTAACCGCCATGCCAACGGCAACACCTATAAGTAATCCTTTTACAACAACTGCTATTACTGTTACTGCAAATGGGATAAATTGCCATTTACCTTCCTTCCATATTTTTTTAAAAACAGAAGGTTTGCATAATTTGTATCCGGTTAAAATTAGCACAGCTGCTAAGGTGGCTAATGGAATTTTATTTAATAAAAATGGAATTAAAATACAAGATATTAAGAGTAAAAATCCATGAATGATTGTAGATGTTTTTGTTTTTGCACCTGCATTTAAATTTGCTGAAGAACGCACAATAACAGATGTTATCGGAAGTCCACCAATCAATCCGCTTAAAACATTTCCACTTCCTTGTGCTATTAATTCTCTGTTAGTTGGTGTATTTCTTTTATGTGGATCCAACTTGTCAATTGCTTCAATGCAAAGTAACGTTTCTATTGAGGCAACGACGGCAATTGTTATTCCAATCATCCATACATCGCTTCTCAAAAATCCATTAAAATTAGGGAACGTAAAACTACTCTTAAAGTCAGATAATGAATGAATAGTAGGAATGTTTACAAGCATGCTCTTGTCTGTGATGGCTAAAGAAGGATAGGATTGAATAAATATTTCATTTAATAAAATACTAGATGCAACGGCTAATAAAGCACCAGGAACAACTTGTAGTTTTTTCGTAAATTGTTGTTGCCACAATAATAATATTCCTATGGAGATTAATGTAATTATCAATGCACCATAATGGAAAATATTATTTATAAATGCTTTTACAAAGACAACTATTTTAATTTCTTCTTCTTGTTTTGGCAATCCACCGATACCAATCGCATGCTCTAGTTGATTGATAATAATGATAACTCCAATACCTGCTAACATACCTTCTATCACATTAGATGGAAAGTAATATGAAATACTTCCTGCTTTTATAATACCTAAAACTACTTGAATAATACCAGCGATGATGATCGCACATAAGAAAATATCAAAAGCACCAAAATCTGTGATAGCTGATGCTACAATTGAAATTAAACCAGCAGCTGGGCCACTAACACTTAATGCCGATTTACTAAAATAACCGATTACGATGCCTCCAATTATGCCGGAAATTAATCCTGAAAACAAAGGTGCACCAGATGCTAATGCAATACCTAAACATAAAGGCAGTGCAATTAGAAATACCACTAAACCGGATGAACTATCAGATTTAATGTCGTTAATTAACGAGGATGAATTTATCATAAATAAATAATTTGATTTTTAAAATAAAAGATGGGAATAGGCGAAGTGCCTACTAAAAAAGGATACCAATAAATATTTATGAAAACTCAGGTGGTGGCGATAAGGTTTCCAACCAATGGGCAGGAAATATATGTGTATGATAATAGGTGAATTTTACTGAATTGATATCGCCAAAAAAATCATGAATATTTTGTTCAATTTTTAAATGAGACAATGCAGCTTTTACATCAACTGCTTTTGCGTGTCCATGTTCTTCCTCAGCCTGCATGGCAGAATTATATTGAATAGGTATTTCGCCATTAATACTAATAGGTAAAATGAACATTAAAAAGTTCAATAGCAATAATATGGCTGCAAATTTTTTCAATACTAACTATAACATTTCAAGACGCAATTTCGTTCAAAAAAAACATTTATTTTCTTGGTTTTTGTTTTTTAATGTAATATTTATATTGCAAAAAACACCTCTAATGCCACGAACTGCATAATATGACATAGCACGATTATGATTGATAAATGTTTTTCCATCTCTACAAACGCCAAATATTGCTCCACCTAAGTTCTTATTTTTGGAGGTGTTTCCAACCAACAAGAGATTATAAAATCCTATTTCTAATGCTGAATGAATCGTTATTATTTTTTATACGTTATCTTATTTTCAATTCTATTTCGATAAAAATTTTTCAACTAAAAATTTGGCAGCTTGAACGGCGTTTATTTCATTATTTGTAATTTTTTCTTCTAATACTTTTTTTAAAAATGTAATATCTTGCTGTTTACTAAAGGCACTTTGTAGTTCCTGCAAAATAGTTTCTTCAAACCAGAATAAATCTTGTTGCTTTCTATTGTGATTTAAAAATCCGGATGTTTCAATTTTTAAAAAATAAGCTTCCATTAATTGTATTAGTTCATGAATTCCATTTTTATGAATGGATGAAATATTCAATACTTGTGGCTGCCAATTTTTTTCGTTATTTGTAAATAAATGTAAAGCACGTTTTGCATACACAGCGGCAATTTTAGCTTCCTGTTCATTTTCTTTTTCTGATTTATTGATAAGTACAATATCTGCCATTTCCATAATACCTCGTTTTATTCCTTGTAACTCATCTCCGGAATTAGGTAAAAGCAATAAGATAAATAAATCTACCATGTTTTTTACCATCGTTTCCGATTGCCCAACACCAACAGTTTCCACAAAAATATAATCAAATCCAAATGCTTCACAGAGTAATATAGTTTCACGTGTATTGCGTGCAACACCTCCTAAATTTCGATTACTAGCAGTAGGCCGGATATAGCATTTTTCATTCCCAACCAAATCATCCATTCTTGTTTTATCTCCTAAAATACTACCTTTGCTAATTGTGCTTGAAGGATCAATAGCCAACACTGCTAAAGATTTATTTTCATTGAGTAATGTTTTTCCAATAGTATTGATAAAGGTACTTTTTCCAGCACCTGGTGAACCAGATACAGCCATGCGTTTACTTTTTTTTGATACAGATAAACAGGCTTGTAAAATTTCATCGGCTAATTGTTCATCTTCTTTTTTCGTGCTTTCAATTAAAGTAATAGCCTTACTTAAGATAATTCTATCTTTATTTTTGATTCCTTGAATATAATATTCACTGCTATTTTTGAAAGAAGAATTCATGCTATTTTTTCATTATTGAATGTAGGGAATTAATCCACGAATACCCATGTCCACCACACTATCTTCAATGATAGATTGGTTAGTAGCATTAATCGGCTGATATAAACCATCTCCATTTTTATCTTTCCATTCAAAACTTTTATTGGTAGAAAGTGATACAATTATGACTATATCCTGCGTTTCATTGCCCGTTATTTCAATGCCTTCACGAGGTATAAATCTTCCGGTTACTACACAAGAACCGGCAGGAATAGGCGAAGTTAAACGTATTGGATTTGGGACAGTAGTGGCATTTTCCGGTGATTGAAATTCAATTGGAGCTTGTGCCGGAAATCCACTTGGTAAATTAAATAACTCTAGAGCACCATATCCTTGTTTGCGTTTCCCATTTACTGTAACAGTTTGTGTTTTTACTTTGTAAGAAGTTAAATAAGTATTGAATCCAACAAAAGATGCTACATTCCCATCATAGATTCCATTTGCAATGGGAAGTGAAGTGTTTTCATATTTTATTTTAATGTCATAATTTTGATAGGCTAAGGAAACGCGCAACCATTTATAAAAACCAGGTGTGATATTTCTAAGTGGAACGGAATAGAAAATTTCATTATTTCCAGCAAAAATAGATTTAGTAAAATCAATGGCTAAATCACTGCCAGAACCCACTTCAGCAGCACGATATAAAATATTTCCAGTTCCTAACGGCGATAAAGAATCTAGTGCTAATTCAATATAATGCGACGACATTAAATGAAAAATGGGTGATTGTGCTGCATGACCTGCTGGAAGTGTATTGACTTCATTCCCAAAATTATTTAATCTTGTTTGAGTGGAATCAAACTTAAATTTGAATATTAATTTTGACCCACTTACTTCAAATGGCTTTGTGCAAGAGGTGATGCAATGTACACCAATAAATAGTAAATAAAAGATACTGTTTTTCATACACTACAATTTATAAATTTATAATTAAACCTTGAATAAAATTTGTGCATTTTTTGTGGTGATAGCGGCAATTTCTTCTAAACTTCTTTGATATACTGAACATAACGTTTCTGCAACCAGGTTAGTGTATGCACTTTCATTGCGCTTACCTCTATAAGGAACAGGTGGCAAATACGGAGCATCGGTTTCTAATACTATTTTTTCTAACGAAATATGTTTTAATGTATCTCGCAAATGTGTGTTTTTATAAGTAACGACACCGCCAATTCCTAAAAAAAATCCTAGCTTATTTATTTCATTTGCTTCTTCTAAACTGCCCGTAAAACAATGAAAAACACCTTCTGGATTTTTTTTTCTTTTCTTTAAAATCTCAATTAAAATGTATGTGGCATCTCTTGAATGAATGGCAATTGGTATGTTTTTTTCTATTGCCCAATCGCACTGAATTTCAAACGTTTCTTTTTGGATGTCCAAAGTGGTTTTGTCCCAATGTAAATCTATGCCTATTTCTCCCACTGCAACAAAATGATGTTCCGTATTAAATAAATTATTTTCTACCACGTCTAATTCCTGTTTATAGGTTTCTGGTTTTACATAACAAGGATGCAATCCCATCATAGCAAAAATATTTTTTGGATACATTTGAACTAAACTCATCATGCCTTCAATCGTTGTAGAATCTACGTTGGGAACTATCATTTTAGTAACATTGTTTTCAATGGCACGATTAATCATTTCCATTCTGTCTGCATTAAACTGCGCTTCATATAAATGTGTATGTGTATCTATTAATACCATTGATTTATTTTTTTTATTTTCTTTTTCAATGCTCTAAAACAACACATTGAAAATTATTCTCATCACAAAATTCTAAAAATAAAGGCAAACAATAATGTAAATGTTTCCAAGATTTTTCATTGTCGTGCAAAACAACAATATCACCACTTTTAATTTTTTTTAGACGATTTAAACAGGTTGTTTTAGAAATAGATAAATCAAAATCGCCAGGCATTAAACTCCAGTTTATAATTTTATATTTAGATTTAAATTTTTGAAGATGTAAGTTTTTTAATTTGCCATGTGGAGGACGAAATAATATTGATTTAATCCCATTTTTTTCTAAAGTTTGATATCCTTTTTCTACATCTTTTATAAAGTCGTACTTGTCAATTTTCCAGGCATTAAAATGAGAATAGGAATGATGGCCAATGGCATGATTTTCTTCTTTAATTTTTAAAATGACTTCAGGATGCTTTTCTATATTTACACCCAAACAAAAAAAAGTAGCTTTTGCTTGATGTTTTTTTAATTGTTCCAAAATCCATATTGTGATTTCAGGATGTGGTCCATCGTCAAAAGTTAAATAAATCTTATTTTCATTATTAGGAATATCGAATACCACCGAAGGAAATATTTTTTTTATAATTGATGGGATTCGTACAAAATACATACAAGTGTTTGAAAATTTGAAAATTAGTTAATTTCAAAAACCATCATTTATTAGAAAATCTAATTTATCTTTGATGTGTGATTTGACTAATTTTATGGTCAAATATAACATTTTCAACATTTCAAATTCTTATATTTTTCAAGTTTATGTCAGTTCGAGTTCGTTTTGCTCCAAGTCCAACAGGACCACTCCACATTGGAGGAGTGCGCACCGCTTTGTATAATTATCTTTTTGCAAAAAAAAATAATGGCGATTTTATTTTACGCATCGAAGATACCGATCAAAATCGATTTGTTCCAGGTGCAGAACAATATATCATAGAATCCTTAAAATGGATAGGTATTGAACCTAATGAAGGCGTTGGTTTTGGTGATGGCATGCACGCACCTTATCGACAAAGTGATCGAAAAGATTCATATCGTCAATATGCAGAACAATTATTAAAAGAGGGTTATGCTTATTATGCTTTCGACACAGAAGAAGAATTAGAAAATTTGAAAGCAATCATTCCAAATTTTAAATACGATGCACAAACTCGACAGCAAGCTAAAAATTCATTAACACTTTCTAAAGAAGATGTAACACAACGTTTGGCCAATAACGAACACTTTGTAATTCGAATAAAATTACCAGAAGATGAAACGGTGCGTTTTACTGATGAAATTAGAGGAAATGTACTTGTGAGTACCACACAAATGGACGACAAAGTATTATTGAAAAGCGATGGCATGCCAACGTATCATTTAGCCAATGTTTGTGATGATTATGTAATGAAAATTACGCATGTTATACGTGGTGAAGAATGGTTGCCAAGCGCACCTTTACATGTGTTGTTGTATCGATATTTAGGATGGGAAAATGTAATGCCCAAATTTGCCCATTTACCATTGTTATTAAAACCGGATGGAAATGGTAAGCTAAGTAAACGCGATGGTGATCGATTAGGCTTTCCTGTTTTCCCATTAGAATGGTCGGATCCCAAAACGAAGGAGATTAGTAGTGGCTATAAACAACGTGGTTATTTACCTGAAGCAGTGGTAAATATGTTGGCATTTTTAGGTTGGAATCCAGGTACAGAACAAGAGTTGTTTACACAACAAGAATTGATTAATGCCTTTAGCTTAGAACATATTCATAAAGCTGGTGCTAAGTTTGATTTTGAAAAAGCAAAATGGTTTAACGCTGAATACATCAAAAATACAGACAATGAAATTTTGGCAAATTTAGTGCAGCAAAATGTACAGCAAAAGTTTGGAGCTGTCGATAAATCATTCCTTATTAAAGTAGTTGGTTTGGTAAAAGAGCGACTTACTTTCTTAAACGACATAGAACATTTTGCCTATTTATTTCAACCAATAGAACAATATGAGGAAACATCTTTATCGAAGGTAAATAAAATAAAAGAAGTATTAGACATAGATAAATTGACACTGCTATTTAATAATTTTAGCGATGATTCAGTACTGATTGAAACGAGCTTAAAAGAATTTGCACAAAACAATGAACTTAAAATAGGTGAGTTGATGAAGTTTATTCGCACCAGTTTAGTGGGCGAATTGTCAGGGCCAGCTATTCCTGATTTAATCGTATTATTAGGGAATGAAACAAGCATAAATAGGATTAAAAATTGCTTTAGTCAGTTATGATTTAATCACCAAGCAGAAAAAATCCTTTGTATTCTTTGTGAAAAATGTAGTATGATTTGTGTTTGTAAATTAAATGAATAAAAAAATGGAAGAAAATAAGTCATTAAATTTTATTGAAGAAATAATTTCAAACGATTTGAAAGAAGGAAAATATACTTCTATTCTTACCCGTTTTCCGCCCGAACCGAATGGCTATCTACACATGGGTCATGCGGCTTCTATATGTTTAAATTTTGGTGTGGCACAAAATTTTGGAGGCAATACTAATTTGCGTTTCGATGACACCAATCCGGTAACGGAAGATACAGAATATGTAGAAAGCATACAACAAGACGTGAAATGGTTGGGTTTTGATTGGGCAAATATTTATTATGCCAGCGACTATTTCGATACATTATATAATTTTGCCGTACAACTTATCCAACAAGGCGATGCCTATGTGTGTGATTTAAGTGCAGAAAATATTGCACAACAAAAAGGTACGCCTACCGAAGCAGGTACCAACTCACCTTATAGAAACAGAAGTGTAGATGAAAATTTAAATTTATTTGCTCGCATGAAAGCCGGCGAATTTAAAGAAGGTGACAAAACATTGCGTGCAAAAATTGACATGACTTCTTCCAATATGCTGATGCGTGATCCATTATTATACAGAATTAAATTTGCGCATCACCATCGTACCGGCGACAAATGGTGTATTTATCCAATGTATGATTTTGCACATGGCCAAAGCGATTCTATTGAAAAAATTACACATTCAATTTGTACTTTAGAATTTGTGCCACATAGAGAAGTATATGATTGGCTGATTCAAAAATTAGGCATTTATCCATCCAAGCAATATGAATTTGCACGTGTAAATGTGAATTACACGGTGATGAGCAAGCGCAAGCTGAAACAATTAGTGGAGGAACAACATGTAAATGGTTGGGACGACCCAAGAATGCCTACTATTTCGGGCATGCGACGACGAGGAATTACTCCAACTGCCATCCGAAATTTTTGTGAAAAAGCCGGCATCGCTAAACGAGAAAAAATTAATGAATTTTCATTGTTAGAATTTTGTACTCGCGAAGATTTGAATAAAATTTCATTAAGAAGAATGGTTGTTTTTAATCCAATTAAAGTGGTGATAGCTAATTTGGAAAATGTGATTGAATTAAGCATAGAAAATAATCCTGAAAATGAGTTGGATGGAAAACGAAGTGTTCTTTTTACCAAAGAAATTTTTATTGAAAAAGATGATTTTGTGGAAACACCTCAAAAGAAAGTTTTTAAAATGGAAGTTGGACAATCCATTCGTTTAAAAGGTGCTTTTATTGTTACTTGTAATGACGTTGTGAAAGATGCAGACGGAAACATTACTGCAATACATTGTACGTATCATGCCAACAGCCAAAGTGGCATGGATACATCAGGCATTAAAGTGCAAGGCACGTTACATTGGGTAAGTGCTACTCATGCTATTTCTGTTGAAATTCGAGAATACGACCGACTGTTTAAAGTTGAAAATCCATCAGATGAAGAAGGTGATTTTAAATCATACATTAATGAAGAAAGTTTGAAAATTATTTCTAATGCTGTTGCCGAACCGACATTGAAAGAGGCAACATTAGAACATCATTTTCAGTTTTTGCGAAAAGGTTATTTTTATTTAGATAAAGATTCTACGCCAACTAAGTTGATATTTAATAAAACTGTAGGCTTAAAAGACCATTGGTCGAAGTAAAACTTTGACCAATTTTAAGAAGCAATTAAGCTTGTTTCTGTTCATTATTTTTAATAATAAAATTGCTCTGAAATAATTTTTCCATCTCGAACTTCATACATGCCAATTTCTTCAAAAATTTGTCTGGAACCACCTTTAGGTGTAAAATCCATCGTCATAAAACTGGTGAAGTAATTGCCTGCCACACGTGGCTTTTCAGTAGTTCCGCCATGCATAGCTTCTATGCTTTCGTTAAATTTTTTGCCTTTTTCATGTATGGCTACCATGCCAAGTGCGTCTTCCCAATTGTAACCTGGCGTTTCTTTGCTTACGCAGTTATTAGAATATAATTCATCATAAATTTTATCGAATGCACCTATTTGCATGTATTCATAAAATTTGTCGGCTACTTCTTGAGTTGTCATTGTTTGGTTGTTTTAATGAAATTAAATTTAAATAATAAGTACCATTTTCAATATTAATGTTACAACGAACGATATTTTTTATCCAAAAAAGATATAGCAAACAACAATACTCAGAATAATACTCACCAATTCAGCAAATAGGCTGGTTGCCACAACGTATCGTGTTTTTTTAATAGCAACTGCTCCAAAGTAAACAGCTAACACATAAAAAGTGGTATCATGGCTGCCATTGAATATTCCGGCTAAACGACCGGCAAAGCTATCGGCTCCTAAACCGCCTTCTTCAATTGGTTTTATCAAATCTACCATTAAACCACGCGCACCACTTCCACTAAAAGGTTTCATTATGGCAACAGGTAATGCATCTACAAATTGAGTATCTAATCCCAAATGGGTAAAACAATATGCAATGCCATGTGTAATGATTTCCATGCCACCACAAGCTCTAAAAATGCCAATACCAACTAGCATGGCTACTAAATATGGAATGATTTTAATGGTAATGTCAAAGCCTTCTTTAGCACCATCAATAAACGATTCATAAACATTTACTTTTTTAAAAAACGCAAACGCAATAAAGGTGATAATAACAGAAAAGATAATGAATCCGCCAATGATATTGCTGGCTATTTCCATTTTTTCTTTAGGCATTGTACTGAATAAATAGGTCAAACCACCAATAAAACCTATTATTCCAAGCACCCAAGTAGTGAGTACAAAATCCCATTTTATTTTTTGAATAAAAGTGCAAAGTATTAATCCTGAAATCATTCCACCATAGGTGGCAATGAGCAATGGAAGAAAAATATCGGTAGGATTGGCTGCGCCGGCAGTGGCACGAAATGCAATAATACTTACAGGAATAATGGTGAAACCTGCAGTATTCAATGTCAAGAACATAATCATTGAATTGGATGCTTGTTCTTTATTTGGATTAATGTCTTGTAATTCTTTCATAGCTTTCAAGCCCAATGGTGTTGCAGCATTATCCAAGCCTAGCATATTAGCAGAATAATTCATAAGTATGCTTCCCATTGCTGGATGCTCTTTTGGAATTTCGGGAAATAACCTTGAAAAAAATGGACTGATTAATTTAGAAAATATTCGGATAGCGCCACCATTTTCACCCACTTTCATAATGCCCAACCAAAAACACATGACGCCGGTTAATCCTAATGATATTTCAAATGCTGTTTTAGAAGAATCTGTAATGGCATTAATGGTAGTGGACATAACGGTTGTGTCGCCTAGAACAATAAGCTTAAACAGAACAATTATAAAAGATATAATGAAGAATAAAATCCAAATATAGTTGAGTATCATGTGATGGAATTTGTATGTTACAATGTACGAATTTAATTTTCTTATTCGTTAATTCCGCAATTAATCAATAAATTTGCAAGGTGAACAAGAAATTTGAATTACCAGAAATAGTAAATAGAAAGGCAAAGTTTAATTACGAATTTTTAGAGTCGTTTAAAGCTGGTATGGTGCTTACAGGAACGGAAATAAAATCGGTGAAAGAAGGAAAAGTAAACATGGGCGATAGCTTTTGTTATTTTAGAAATAGCGAATTATGGTTGAAAAGCTTGCATATTTCTGTATATAAAAATGGAAGCTACGCTAATCATGAACCAATGCGTTTACGCAAATTATTATTGACCAAAAAAGAAATTAAGCGCCTAGAAAATAAAATTAAAGAAAAAGGATTAACGATTATCCCGTATAAAATTTTCTTTTCAGAACGTGGTATTGCCAAAATTGAAATTGTTTTAGCAAGAGGCAAAAAATCATTCGATAAACGTGAAACGATTAAAGAACGCGATACTCAAAAAGAAATTCAACGCGTAAAAAAGTCAATACGCTATTAAATCTACGTGTTAGCTTGTATTCAACGTTTCAATTTTAATCGTTATATTTATTTATGAAACGGATATTTTCTTTTTACGTATTACTAACCACTTATTATTTGTACGCAGATGTACCTGGCAATAAACCACGGCCTAGTTATGATGTAAAGATTTCAGGACTCAACCAATACAATAATCATGTGTTTTTTGTTCAAGATAATCATGTTGTTTCAGAATTAACAGATAGTAGCAAAAGCATTCATGTGCCAGGCGGTTATGGTGCTCCAAAATGTATAAAAGTTTGGGCAATAAATAAAAATAACTTTGTGCATACAGATACACTGTTTTTTTGCAGTGGCGATTCAAAAAATTCAAAAATTATAATAGTAAACATACACAATCGTCATTTGTCTTATACAACAGATGCAATAAAAGGAAAAAATCAAAATATCATTCCATTTTATACCATAAGGAATAATAAGGATGATGATATTCAGATCAATAAAATTAAGACTATCATGTATTTAATTTCAGGATTAAGTCTTTTAATTTTAACAGTATTGATGTTTTTTATTAGGAAAAATAATAAGGAACAAGAACTTCAAAGAAGTATATGAGAAATCTGCCCATTTTGTTAGATGCTGTTTCGCCAATAGTTTTAGTTATTCCTTTTGTAATTTTATTAGGAGTGATATCAATTTCTACATTTCTCATTCTTTGGCTAATTGCGTATATTCGAAAAAGAAAGTCTAGAAAATGAAAAAATCAATCTTATTCTATTCCTTGTTTTTGTTATTGCAAATTTGCTTTGCAGATATTCCTATTGATAAAAACGGAAACAACATCACTGAACTTACATACTTTAATTATTTGCCTTTGGTTTTAGGTATATTAGGTGCATTAGGAATTTTAATATTTATGTATGTTTACAAGAAAGAAAATATTAATAGGTAGAAGTATATTATTGTTTTGGCTTCTTTTTTTTACTATTCAATTAAAGGCAAATATGCCACCACCAAAATATTTTAGTAACACAACATATCATTTTACAAATATCAATACATTTGCTCAATGCACTTTTTACATAAAAAATATTCAAACAAAGAAGGTAAAGAAAATCAAACAAGATGATATTGTTGTGATATCAAAGAGCAGCTCGCAAAAATGCTTAGAAGTCTGGTGTGTAAATAAGAAAACCAGAAATAAATCAAACACAATTTTATTATGCATAAAATCAGGTTACCAAGATGCAGTTGAGAGTGATTGTCAAAGAGGAATAGAATTTGATTTAGAAGACAATAAGCTTACATATACTCACAAAGAATACAAAGAAAAGAAAGAAAATAACGTTCCGCTATTTTATATTACAAATAAAAATTTGTCTAATAATTTCGCAGTAATCTGTTCTTTTGCAGCTCTTTTTATTTTTACCTTTTTTTATTTTTTAAAATCAAGGAAAATAAAATTACATGTTTAAGTATTTATTATTGACTATGCTTATTGAGATTCCAATTTACTTTTTATTTGACCGAAATAGAATGTATTTTTCCATATTGATTTTAATACTCGCAAATTGTTTTACATGGCCATTGCTGAATATTTTATTTCAAACCACACAAATACATTTATTAATTTTAGAAAGTGGCGTTACGTTAGCAGAAGCATTTATTATTTATTTTTTTTTAGAGCAGAAGTTTTCAAGAGCATTACTTATTTCATTTGTGCAAAACAGTGTTACTACTTTCTTAGGTATTTGGATTAATCATATTAAATTGTGAGTAATAAATATAAAATAGCAGTTTTGTTTGGTGCATCACACGGCATTAATGATTTTATTGCCGGTTATCTGTTGTCGAATATGTCTGCAAATTCTACAAATTGGCAACTTAATTCTATTTCTTTTTTGGTATATAGTATTGTTGCTTTCGGCGGACAATTACCAGCAGGTATTATTGTTGATAAATCAAAAAAGATTAAATTATTTTCTTTGATTTCCTTATCGTTAATGCTCTTTGCTATTGCATTTTCTTATGTAAATATTTTCGTAGCAATTTTATTAAGCGGTATAGCGTCTGCATTTATACATGTATGTGGTGGCGCAGCATGTTATGTATCAGATAACAAAAGTTCTACTTTGGCTGGTATCTTCACTTCACCTGGCGTGGTTGGTTTAATTCTTGGCGGCATAATTGGAACAATGCAATTTCATTTCTTCTTTGTATTTGCATTTGTGTTAATAGCAATACTATTTTTTCTAATAAAAATTAAAATTCCATCTTATTCTGCCATTCCAGAAACTAAAAATGAATCGCTTTTGGATACACACGATTTTTTCATGTTGATATTATTACTGGCAATTACATTTCGTTCGCTGTTTTGGAATATTGCACACATGATGTGTTTTGAAAATAATGAATGGTTACTTGGTATTGCTTTTTCTGCATTTACGGGTAAATTAATTGGTGGATACATTTCTGACAAAGTGGATTGGAGAAAATTTGTTTTTGTAACGCTTATTTTTTCAACAATTTTATTAAATATTGGTAAGAATTATCTTCCTGTTTTTTGCATTGGTGTTGCACTCTTGCAAAGTGCAGTACCAATTACATTAGTATTGATGCAAAATTATATGCAAAAAAATCCGGCAACTGCTGCCGGACTATCACTTGGTGTGGCAATTGCTTTAGCTGGATTGCCTACATACCTTAATCAGTTCAGGCTTATACAAGATAACAAAACATTTCTGTTGCTATTAAGTATAGCCTACATCTTTTCTAATTGTTGGGTAATTAAAAAGTACAAATTGCTATAAGCATTTTTTAATTCAATTCAGCTTCTAAATCTGTTTTATGGAATACTAAAATGCTGATACAGCAGAATAGTACTACAATTGCTGATGCAAACATCAGACCACCATCATTCAAAATATTCACTTCTCCGATGGTTAAGTGCATGCAAATAGCACCAAACATCATTAGTGAACCTAAAATAGCACCTCGCCAAGCTGTTTTTTGAACTAATAATAAAGCGATAGCAATACACTCCAAAATGGCAACGCCATATCTGCCGGCAGGTTCCATGCCAATTAATTGGAAAGTGTAAATAGACGCTTCGGCTGAAGTGAATTTCATAAATGCAGAGTAAGCAAAAATACCTGCAGCAATAAGTCGGGTTCCTATGTCTATTAATTTAATTTCGTTTTTCATAGACATAAATTTTATAAACTCAAAATAGCTCAAACCAACATATTTGTCAATATTTTAATACGTGTTTTTGAAATCAAATTAGTATTTGGTGCTTTTTTAGGATTATTCGGTATGAATTTATGGCACCAAGGAATATTTATAAAAAAAAGAGAAACTATTCGTAGATAGCTTCTCTTTAGTTATTAGATAAAAGGAATATTATTTTTCGACGATGATTCCTTCCGTTAAAACAGAAACATTGTTTTTTAATACTTCTACAATTCCACTTTTTAAGTTGAATTCTTGCTTTCCAGAATTTGTTTTAATGCGAACAATTCCATCTTTAAGAGAAGCAATTAAAGGCGCATGATTATTTAAAATTTCAAATTTGCCATCAATGCCATTTAATTGAACCGATTCGGCTTCGCCAGAAAAGATATTTGCTTCTGGAGTAAGTATGTTTAAGTTCATGCGTTTATTTTTAAAAATAGAAAATTTTAAAAAAATGAATTAATTAGTACATTATTTAGCTTCTGCTAATATTTTTTTACCTTTTTCTATCGCATCTTCAATAGAACCTACTAAGTTAAATGCTGCTTCAGGATATTCATCTACTTTACCATCCAAAATCATTTCAAATCCTTTCAAAGTATCTTCGATAGGAACGAAGACACCTTTTAAACCTGTAAACTGTTCGGCAACATGGAATGGTTGAGACAAGAAACGTTGAACACGACGTGCTCTGTGAACGACTAGTTTATCGTCTTCAGATAACTCATCCATACCTAAGATGGCGATGATATCTTGTAATTCTTTATAACGTTGTAAGATATATTTTACGCGTTGCGCAACATTGTAGTGTCTTTCTCCAATTACTTGTGGGTCTAATATACGTGATGTTGAATCCAATGGATCTACTGCAGGATAAATACCTAATTCCGCAATTTTACGGCTTAATACAGTTGTTGCATCTAAATGCGCGAACGTGGTTGCTGGAGCTGGATCTGTTAAGTCATCCGCTGGAACATACACCGCTTGTACAGATGTGATAGAACCTGTTTTTGTGGAAGTAATACGTTCTTGCATTAATCCCATTTCTGTAGATAAGGTTGGTTGATAACCTACTGCTGATGGCATACGACCTAATAAAGCGGATACTTCAGAACCTGCTTGAGTAAAACGGAAGATATTATCTACGAAAAATAAGATATCTTTTCCTTTTCCATCTCCATCACCATCACGGAATTGTTCAGCAATAGTTAAACCGGATAAAGCAACACGAGCACGAGCTCCTGGAGGCTCATTCATCTGACCGAAAACTAAAGTAGCTTTAGAGTCTAATAAAGCAGTTTTATCAATAGAAGCTAAATCCCAATCTCCATTTTCCATAGAGTGTTTGAATGCTTCACCATATTTAATTACGTCTGATTCTAAGAACTCACGTAAAAGGTCATTTCCTTCACGTGTGCGTTCTCCAACGCCCGCAAATACAGATAAACCACCATGACCTTTGGCAATGTTATTTACCAATTCCATGATTAATACTGTTTTACCTACACCAGCACCACCAAATAAACCAATTTTACCACCTTTTGCATAAGGCTCGATTAAGTCGATAACCTTAATACCTGTAAATAATACTTCTTTAGACGTAGCTAAATCTTCGTATTTTGGCGGTTTTCTGTGGATTGGATAACCACCTACTTTGCTCACTTCTCCAATACCATCAATAGCATTTCCTATTACGTTAAATAAACGACCTTTAATAGCATCGCCAGCCGGCATGGTGATTTGACCACCTGTATCCGTAACAACAGCACCTCTTGTTAAACCTTCCGTTGCATCCATTGCTACACAACGAACACTATCTTCTCCTAAATGTTGTTGACATTCTAGGACAACTTCAGAGCCATCATCTTTTTTTACAGTTAATGCATTTAAGATATTCGGAAGTGTTGAACCTTCACCATCAAATGCTACGTCCACCACTGGACCGATAATTTGGGTAATTTTACCTACGTTTGCCATAGTTTATATTAGACGATTAATTTTAAAATCGGTGCAAAAATAAGAGTATGTGCTTGTTTTTCAAAATCAATATTCCAAAGTTGTCCACATATAAAGATTTAGTAATTTCCTTTTGTGAATTTGAGGTTATATTTAATGGTTTTTTCCATAAAAATGTTTCTTGAGCTCGTTTAATGTTTATAAATACTGATTCTGGATGATTTTTTTTATGAATTGGATCATTTATGACTCAAGAGATTATATTTTTATTGAATAGCACATATTTTATGCCTAATTTTAATTAGTTTAGTGTTACGTAAATGTAAATTATAATTATGCAAAGTGTTCAAATGTTATCTATAAAAGCATTTATTAGTGTTTTTAGACAAGTATTATTTGTACACAAAACAGAAGCCAATACCATTCGAGTCGGTTTCGAACGTGCTTCAAATATTACAAAATTTCCAAGATTTGTAAAAAGAGAAGATCTCAAATATGCCGACATAGACGGTTCATGGTTTACACCTGATGGATTTAGTAAGTCAAAAACAATTCTGTATTTTCACGGTGGTGGATATGTGATGGGTTCACATCATTCTCATCGTTCATTAATAGCTAGAATAGCTAGAGCTTCCAATTGCAAAGCATTAGCAATTAATTATAGAAAAGCACCTGAAAACCCATATCCTGCTGCTGTAGAAGACGCTCTTAAAACATATAAACAAATGATTGTTGACGGATATGAGAACATCTTCATCATGGGAGATTCTGCTGGTGGAGGACTGACTTTAGCCTTGCTACAACTAATTAGAAAACATAAACTATCAAAAGCTGCTGGTGCAGTTTTACTTTCACCTTGGACAGATTTAACCTTGAGTGGTGATAGTATAGAAACTAAGAAAGATGAAGATGCCTTAATTTCACGTCATTTATTAGAAATTTATTCAAAAAGATACTATGCCGAAAGCGACCCAACGAACCCTTTGATTTCTCCATTATTTGCCGATTTCAAAGGATTTCCTCCAACACTAATACAAGTAGGTGGAAGTGAAGTGTTATTTGATGACGCTATTCGATTGGCACAAAAAATGAATAAAGCCAATGTGAACGTTCAATTAGAAATATATGATAAAATGATGCACGTTTGGCAATTTTTTGCTGGCATTGTTCCTGAAGGAAATAAAGCTATTTCAGAAATTGGTGACTTTGTGAAATCAATAAACGTATCCACCAAAACCGATAAATTAGAAGCTTTAGAAGTATACTAAAATGGAATACCTTAATACTCATAAACAAAAAATAACATGTGCACAATGTGGTAGTAATGATTTTAAATCTATTGATAAATCACATATTAAATGCTCACATTGTGGTACTCAAGTTGACACTACCATTAAACTTACTGATGATACTTCATTGAATATGGAAATAAGTGATGGAGCTCAAGTAGAAGTAAATGCACAAGTAAAAATAAAAGGTGGATTAAAAATAAAAGGTGGAACTTTAATTATTAAAGATGGTGGAAGTATAGAAATTGGATGATTTTATTTTGATAAATAATTTAAATTTTATACGTTTGCAATATGATAAAAATCTTTTCTATGAATGCAATGTGCTGCTGTTGTAAAACGGAGTAAGAAAGGTTTTATCTAAATTGAATATTAATATACAAAAATACGATGCCTTTCTTTAAAGAGAAAGGCATTTTTTATAACTTTTTTTATAACAATATAAAAATTAATACATGAGTAATTACAAATTTGAAACCTTGCAAATACATGCAGGTCAAGAACCAGATCCCACAACAGGCGCATTGGCTGTGCCGATCTATCAAAGCACTTCGTATCAATTTAAAAATACCGAACATGCTGCCAATCTATTTGGATTGCGTGAGTTTGGAAATATTTATACGCGCATTATGAATCCGACTTCAGATGTGTTTGAAAAACGTATTGCAGCTTTAGAAGGTGGTGTGGCTGCGTTGGCAACTTCATCAGGAATGTCAGCTCAATTTTTAGCATTAAACAATATCTTACAAGCCGGAGATAATTTTGTTACCACTTCATTCTTATACGGAGGAACCTACAATCAATTTAAAGTAGCATTTAAACGATTAGGCATCGAAGCTCGATTTGCAGATGGTGACAATCCTCAAAGTTTTGAAAATCTAATTGATGATAAAACCAAAGCCATTTATTTAGAATCAATAGGTAATCCTCGTGGCAATGTGCCAGATTGGGCAGCTTTTAAAGCACTTTCAGAAAAATACGATTTGCCTTTAGTTGTTGACAATACATTTGGTGCTGCTGGATATATTTTTCAGCCTTTAAAACATGGAGCACATATTGTGGTGGCTGCTGCTACAAAATGGATTGGTGGACATGGAACATCTATTGGTGGTGTTATTGTGGATGGTGGAAATTATAATTGGGGAAATGGAAAATATCCTCAATTTACAGAACCATCAGAAGGATATCATGGTTTAAATTTCTGGAATGTATTTGGAACACCAGGTCCATTTGGAAATATTGCTTACATCATTCGTGCAAGAGTAGAAGGCTTACGTGATTTTGGAGCTTCCAATTCTCCATTTAATTCATTCTTATTTTTACAAGGATTAGAAACCTTATTACTTCGAGTTGAACGACATAATCAAAATGCATTAGCATTAGCAAAATGGTTAGAACAACATCCAAAAATTGAGAAAGTTACTTATACAGGTTTAGAAAGTTCACCATATCATACATTAGCCAAAAAATATTTAACCAATGGTTTTGGTTCTGTATTTACTTTTGATGTTAAAGGTGGATTCGATGCTGCTAAGAATTTCATCAATGCATTAAAACTTGTATCGCATGTTGCCAATGTGGGTGATGTTCGCACATTAGCCATTCACGCAGCATCTACTACACATGAGCAATTGTCTGATGAAGACCAAATTGCAGCTGGTGTTTCTAAAGGCTCGGTTCGCGTGGCTGTTGGAATAGAACATATTGATGATATTAAAGCAGACTTTGAACAAGCTTTAAACGCCTAATTTTTTATAAAACGTTGGAAAATAGATAAATTTTCCAACGTTTTTTTATCTCATCTTTTTTATTGGAAATATTTATATGCAACCTCAAATTTTATCACATCAACAACCTGTTACATTAGAATGTGGCGTAACCTTACCTATGGTAGATATTGCTTACCATACCTTTGGTGAATTGAATGCCGATAAATCTAATGTTGTTTGGATATGCCACGCGTTTTCAGCTAATTCCAATCCGATGGAATGGTGGCCAGGAATGGTAGGAGATGGCTTATTTATTGATTCCAAAAAATATTTTATAGTTTGTGTAAACATGTTGGGTTCATGCTATGGAACCACAGGTCCTTTGTCAATAAATCCAGAAACAGAAAAAAAATATTATAGTTCGTTTCCCGTAGTAACCGTTCGTGATATGGTACAAACTTTAATTTTAGTGCGTAAGAATTTAGGTATTGAAAAAATATTTTTTGCTTGCGGTTTTTCTATGGGCGGACAGCAATTATTAGAATTTGTAATTCAAGAGCCGGATGTGTTTGATAATATCTTACTAGGCGCCACAAATATTAAGCATTCTCCATGGGGAATTGCCTATAATGAATCCCAGCGATTAGCATTGTATGCCGACCAAACATTTGGAAATGAAGATGATAACGCCGGACAAGCCGGTTTAAAAGCAGCCAGAAGCATCGGTTTATTGTCGTATAGGAATTATATGGCTTATAATAAAACGCAATCTGATGACGATAATTCCAAATTAGAAAATTTCAAAGTTTGTTCCTATCAACAATATCAAGGAGAAAAATTAGTAAAGCGTTTTAACGCGTATTCTTATAACATTTTATCTAAGGCAATGGATAATCATAATATTACACGTGGACGTGGTGATGCAAAAGATGTATTGTCTTCTGTGAAATGTAATGTGTTAGTGTTGGGTATTACTTCCGATTATTTATATCCATTGGAAGAACAACAATTATTGGCTAAATTAATTCCACATAGCTTATTTGTTGAAATTAATTCAGATTATGGGCATGATGGATTTTTAATAGAAAATGAACAAATGTCTAAAATTTTAAGTGCATTTTTAAAAGTTTAATCTCCTTTACTTAACTTCCAAGCTAATCATTTTTGCAAGGTCAATTGCACGTTGTGTTACGTCATTTACATTCGCATCAGTATTGTCATAAGCTAATGCAACGCCCATTCTTCGATATGGCCTGGTGGTTGGTTTCCCAAAAATTCGCACATCTGATTTTATATGGTTCATTGCCGATTCAAGACCAATGTATTTGGGTGAACTTCCTTCACTGTTTGCTAAAATTACAGCACTTGCACCTACACGTTCTAATGTAATTTCAGGAATTGGAAAACCTAATATGGCGCGTGCGTGTAATTCAAATTCAGAAAAGTTTTGTGTGCCTGCAAGTGTTACCATTCCGGTGTCGTGTGGTCGAGGTGATAGTTCTGAAAAATAAACTCCATCTTTTGCAATGAAAAATTCAACGCCAAAAATTCCGGCACCTGTGAGTGCTTCTGTAACAGCAGCAGCCATGCGTTTTGCTTCTTCTAAATGTTGAGGCTGAACCAAAGCAGGTTGCCAACTTTCTTGATAATCGCCGCGTTCTTGTCGATGACCTATCGGAGGACAAAATAAAGTTGGCAGTCCGTTTTTTTGAGCTACGGTTAATAAGGTAATTTCTGATTCAAAGTTTATAAATGCTTCCGCAATAACTTCGGTATAGTCGCCACGCTTTCCACTTTGTGCATAGTTCCACGCTTGTTCAATATCTTCTGTAGTTTTTATGGTCGATTGGCCTTTTCCCGAAGAACTCATTAATGGTTTTACCACACATGGCATTCCAATGTTTTTTACAGCTTCGATTAATTCTTCTAAGGAATTGGCATATTGATAGTTGGCTGTTCTTAGTCCCAATTCTTTGGCAGCTAAATCTCGGATTGCTTTTCTGTTCATTGTAAAATTTGCCGCTTTAGCACTGGGCACTACGGTGATGCCTTGCTGTTCATAAGCATAAAAACGTTCGGTGCGGATAGCTTCTATTTCAGGTACTATTAAATCCGGTTGATGTTTAGCAACAATACTGTCTAATGCAGCACCATCTAGCATATTTATAACTTCACGTTCATCGGCCATTTGTTGTGCCGGAGCATCATTGTACGAGTCAACAGCTATCACATATTGACCTAATCGTTTTAATGCAATTACTAATTCTTTTCCTAATTCTCCAGAACCTAATAACATTATTTTTTTCATAGATATTCAATTTTATTTTTCTAAATCTTTTAAAAATTTTGGCCATAATTTTTTTTCGGCGGAAGCGAAGAAGAAACCACGATGACCAAATTTTTTGATACCATAATCATTGGCATGCAAGGTTTCAATTTCTTTTTGTGCATTGGAATACAAGTCTAATATAAATTGACAGCCATCTCGAGTAGTTATTTTATCATCAGCCAAATGATAGGATTTTACTGGTATTTTGATTGAATTGTAATGTGATTGGATTCCAGTAGTTTTATAATAGGAAACAAAGAAATCTTTTGTTAAACACCATTGTCTTAATTCCAAAATAATATTTTTCGGAAAACCACCTTTAATGCCGAATGCTTCGTTGTTCATATATCCATATTTCCATAAAGAATATGAAACAATAATTTTCCAAAATAAAAACAGCACTATTCTCATGTAAAATGGTAAATATCCAATGTATCCATTGGTGGAGGCAACTAAAAATAGTTTATCAAAAAGTGCAGCAGATGGAGTATATCCAATTAACTGACCTCCAGAACTATGCCCAACAATATATTTTTTTTGATTAGAATAATTTTCCAGTACAAATTGGCTCACACATTCCATGTCTTTCAGCCAATCTTCGTGCTTTACTGAAGAAGAAAAATTTTCTGAATTACCATAATCATACGTGATAGCCACATAACCATTTTGGCATAAGTAGTCAGCAAATTTCCAATATATTTTTTGAGGAATACAAGTTCCTGTATTGATTTGTATAATGCCATTAGGTGCAAAAACAGGCGTTCTAATTATCAAAGTAAGGTTATTGTTTGAGCTCGATAGGATGGTTTTTTCCGAAATATTCATTTCATTTTTTTCTTTGAAATATACATGAATTAATTTTAAAAAGCATGGATTAGATTTTTTTTTTGGATATTTGATGTCTATTAAAAATCAAGTTTGTGCAGAAAATTATTTTAGAAAAAAGTTGGCTTAAATATTCATTAATGATATTTGTGTTTACACTACTTTTTTTGTTTTCTCCCAAACCTAAAACATCCATTGGAACGTATTGTGGTGAATACATTCACCTCAATAAAATGGGATTTGTTCTTTTTTGTGATTCGTATCAATATACCTATCTAACCACAAATCCATCACTTATGTTAGATTCAAACTTTGTGGCAGTTCGACAAAATAGACCATTGTATATTTATATTGCACACGTCATAGGCTTGCCTATTAAGTTTGCAGTAGATAAAATAGTTACTACTTCATTTTTTGAGTCTATTGGTGGGAATCAATATTTGCATCAACCGATTATCAATACCAAATTAAAGTCAAGCCCATTTTTAAAGAAATATAATATTCAAAATCAGGAGAATTTAGTGTTGGACATGTTGCCGTTTTATATAGCCTATATTATTCTGAATTTTATGGTGTTATTGGCTTCTTTAATACTATTAGAAAAGTTACTTAAACAATTAAAAGTGGATTTGTTTATCATTCATTTTCTTTCATTATTTATTGTAAGTAGTGGAATTGTTAAAGCATTTTTTTATTCGGCACATGAACAGATGTTTACTTTTTTTACACCTTTATTTGTTGCTTATTCCATGTTATTGTTAATTAGAAAACGGTTAAATTCTACATCGCTTTTATTTATTACTTTCTTGAATGGAATTTTATGTTTGGCGTATGGTAGTTTTATTTTATATTTTCCATGTATGGTTTTAGCTATGTTAATTATGGAAAATCGTATATTCCCAAGCTTGGACCAACTTAAAATAATGAGCTTAAATGCGCTTGTATTTGTTATTCCTACCTTTAGTTGGATATTTATTTGTCATCATTTTTCTGGACATTATTATAATGGTGAAATTTCTAACTTCCGAGAATTTGTTTGGGTAATAGATACCATGTCTATTGGTTTTTCTACATTTATAAAAACTGCTTCTTCTTACTCATTACGTTATTTGCACACCATTTTACTTACATTAATTCCATTTGTTGTAGGTTTACTATTCTTATTTAATAAATCAAAATCAATAAAAATTAGTTCTGAATATTCCCATTTTTTTCTCTACTTAAAATGGATGGTAGCCTTATTTTTCTTTTTCTTTTGGGTATTAGGTTATTACAATTTCAGACTAACATATACCTTAGTACCAATTCTACTTTTAATTATAGCAATTTTATTACAGACACTTTTAATAAACAAAATTTTCTTAAAAGAAACACTAAGAAAAAATCTTTTGTTTTTGTCAATTGTTTGGATTGTTTGGAGTGTATTGAAATATGGTCCATTTCCATTTCAATAATTATTAACCATTTTCTGCTTGGTATTTTAATAGGAGAAGATTGCCTCTTTTATATTTTCCTGTGCTTTATTTACTCAACCTATCTTTGTAAAGGATTATTTTAAAAGTTGTGTAAATTTTAATTTTAATTCATCTGCAGTAACATCTTTAGCAACAATAATACCATTTTTGTCTATTATAAATATTTTAGGTGTAGTGCGTATATTTAGTTTTGGTAAAATAGTTGAATTTTGCAATGAAGTTAGTTCAGCAACATTTACCCAGTTATTTATTTTATATTTCTGAATAGCCAATAACCAATCTTCTTTCTTTTCATCTAAAGAAATAGCAAAAACACCTAAACCTTTTTTCTTATAAGCATCTGAAATTTCTAAAATTATTGGTGTATGTTTTTGACAAGCATGACACCAAGAAGTCCATATATAAACTAAGGTGTATTTGTTTTTTTCTGCTTCATTATAAAGAGAATGAATTTCATTTTTATTGTCATAAGAAATTACATCAGGAATTTTTGCACCAATTTGAGTTTGTACAATAGAAGAGAACTCTTTCAATTTTTCAGCTTCCAATTTTAAACCACAACCATCTGCATATTTTTCATTCAGGTAGGTAATAAGTGCATCTTGTTTTCTATTTAAAAAATAATCAATGAGATAATTGAAAGTATAATTTTTTACTACATCATTTGCAGTCGCTTTTTTCATCAGCACATCAACGCCTTGTGCAAACGAATTTTTATCACAGTACTTTGTAAAGTATTCTTCAATTTTTGAATTATACGCTGGATGATTTAGTGTTAATGGATTTGAAAAATCAATAGCATCAAAATAATGCCAATGCAACATTGCATCGTAATTGTCAAAATATTTTTTTAATTGCTTGTTTGAATTTGCTGTTGGTGTTTTAATAAAATCTGCAATTGTTTTTGAAAATAAAAAAGTATCTTTTTTTATAATAGAATCGCACAATTGGTTTTTAATATCTGCTAATAACTCAAAATTTCGTTCGTAGATTAATAATTTATTTATTGAAAATGAATCAAATCTATTTTGCTTTAAATACTTTGCTTTTAGTTCTATTAATGCAGCATCTGCTTGTTTATTTGCTTCCTGTAGCTGCATATTTTTTAGATTTTCTATAGAATTTAAAAAGGTTAATTCACCTTTATCAAATTCTGCAGTAGTAAATTTTATTAAAAAATCTCTTTCTTTGAAATTGTAAATAAAACCTAACCCATTTGCATTTTTATTTTTATAGAATAGTTCTGTATATCCAATATAATACCAAACACTAATATTATATAGTCCAAATTCCATTCAAAAAGATATAGTCAAAATTGCAAATACTCATGATTTCTTTTTTAGTTATAGTGTTCACTTTTTCTGCTATAAAATTTTCTACATCTTC